>WNGM01000028.1_pt1 | contig 126667 bp, 123 predicted proteins | sample 5400571 | NCBI WGS metagenome assembly WNGM01 (sample SAMN13153378, study PRJNA577476) | soil metagenome | isolation source: 100 cm soil or saprolite under Garry oak tree replicate 2 | place: USA:California | collected 2016-06-15
TCCGCGAGGCAGCGCCCGTTCCCGTGCGGGTCGCGGTGAAGCTCATGAACGCGCGCTTCGATGACGCGTTTCAGGTCGCCATGATGGACGCCGCGGCGGGCGCCGACACCCTCGTCTGCTTCAATCGCTTGTTCGACGACAAGTTGGGGGTCGCCTACGGCGGCTGGGACTTGAGCGACCGCAACCTCCGCGTCTTGGACCTCTACCGCCTGCGACCGCCCGCTACCGCCTCCTACCGTCCTCGTGTGGGCACCGGCAACGTCTGCTCCGGGCGCGTGCTGCTCGAATACGCGCAGCGCGGCTGCGAAAGCGTGCAGCTCCACACCTTCTTCCAGCTGCCGCTCTCCCAGTTCCCCGCGACCCACGGGTCGCGCACGCAGCGCGCTCTGCACGCGCTGATATTCGACCCGCGGGACGGCTTGGTCGCGGGAATGTTGGAGCTCGAGGCTCGGGGGAAGCTCGAGCGCCGCGACGGGGAGCTGCACTTCCTGGATGTCGCACGTGATGCGCATCGCCCGCATTGAGCTGTTCGACCTCGCCCTGCCGCTCGTCGAGCCGTTCATCATCTCGGGCGGCGCGGTGAGCGAGCGTCGCTCGCTCATCGTCGCGCTGCACGACGACGAGGGACACGTGGGCTATGGCGAGTCGCCGCCGTTCGAGCTGCCGTTCTATTCGGCGGAGACGCTCGCGAGCGCCATCGACCTGACGCGCCGCGTGCTCGCGCCGCGCGTCGCCGGCCGGGCGTTCGAATCGCCCGAAGCGGTGGACGAAGCGCTGCGGACGGAGATTCGCGGCAACCCGTTCGCCCGGGCTGGCGTCGAGACGGCGGCCTGGGACCTCGCGGCGCACCGCGCCGGCGTGGGCATGGCCCAGCTCGTCGCCGGCCGCCTCGGGGTCGCGCCGGCGACGAGCGTGCCGTGCGGTGTGGCGCTCGGCATCCCGGGCGATCGGCAGCCGGAGACGCTGACGCGGCGGGTGTACGACGCGTTGCAGCTGGGCTACCGCCGCGTGAAGATCAAGATCGCGCCCGGATGGGACGAGATCGCCGTGCGCGCCGCGCGCTCGGGCATGGCGGGCACGGAGCTGCCGCTCACCGTGGACGCGAACGGCGCCTATCGCTGGCCGGATCACGAGCGCGCCTTGCGCGCGCTCGACGACGCCGGGCTCTTGTTCATCGAGCAGCCGCTCGCCCCCGATGAGCTGGTGGGGCACGTCCGGCTCGGCCGCGAGCTGCGTACCCCCGTCTGCCTCGACGAGACGCTTGAGAGCGCCGCGCTCGCCCGGCAAGTCAAGGAGCTCGAGGGCCCGCGGGTCTGGAACCTCAAGGTGCACCGCGTGGGCGGTCTCGCGGAGGTGAGCCGGATGTACCGTATTGCCGTGGAATACGGGGCCCAGCTCTGGGCGGGCACGATGCCCGCTACGGGGATCGGGTCGCAGGCCGACCTCGCCGTCGCCTGCTTGCCTCGCTGCGTCTATCCCTCCGACCTCGAGCCCAGCACGCGCTGGTTCGGCCGGGGGGTGGACGTGATCAAGCTGACCATGGGAACGGACGGGCGGATGGCCGTTCCCGGAGTCTCGGTGGCCCGGTTGCTGGACACGGGACGTTTCCGTTCCGCGGCCCGCTTGCTACCTTAGAGCCGTTGGCCGCGAGCCCGTCGTCCCGACAACAGCGCCATGATTCCGCTCGAGAACCAGCCGCCCACCTACTGGGCAACGACACTCTACAAGGATCCCCGGGAGCGTCCCAAGGCCGACGCGCCGATCCGGGATCTGCCTCAGCGCGCCGCGCAGCGGTTCAAGCGGGCCCGCGAGGGGATGCGCGCGCTCAAGCACGTGACCGAGCAGGTCGTGTTCATGGGAACGACCTGGAAGTGGGTGTGGATGTACGAGGTCGCCGGACGCAAGCTCGGCTACCTCCATCCCATGGAGCTGAGCGTCAGCGGCACGTTCGTATTGACGGAATTCGAGGAGAAGGAGCTGGCGCTCACCGACGGGCTCCCCAAGCCGATCCGCGCGGCGATTCGCGACGGCGAGATCGCGAGCGGCGTGCGCTGGTGCTGGCTGCAGTTTCCCGACCTCGATGCCGTGGACGCGTTCGTCGAGATCGTTCGCCTCAAACACATGCTGCTGGCGCGACCCGACTAGCGTCCGCGTTTTGCCCTTGTGCGGCGTTTGCCGCCGGGGCTACATTCCGGCGCCCGCAAGCCGTTTGACACCCGAACGATACATTCGCCATCGAGCGCATTGATGACGAAGAGGTGTGGCAGGTCCGCGGCCGGGATCGCCGTGGTCGTTTTCATGGCCAGCCCGCTCGCCGCGCAAAACGGCCAGCCGCAGGAAGCCCGCACGGCGCGCGTCATCGGCGACACGGGCCGGCTCAAGGGTCCCCGCCAGCCCATCTTTTTTCGCCACGACGTTCACGCGGGTCAGGATCGCATCCCCTGCATGTACTGCCACGCCTCCGTGGCGGTCTCGAGCGAGCCGGGCATCCCCGCGGTGCAGACGTGCTTCGGCTGTCACCAGCTCATCATGGGATCCACGCCGTCCCACCAGGCCGAGATCAAGAAGGTCCAGCAGGCCTGGATCGGGAAGCAGCCGCCCCAGTGGATCCGGGTGCACGCGCTCCCCGGGTTCGTGCGCTTTCCCCACATGCGGCACATTAAGGCGTTGGGCACGCAAGCGTGCGCGACCTGTCACGGCCAGGTCGAGCGCATGCCCCAGGTCTATCAGGTGTCGACCCTGAAGATGGGCTGGTGCGTCAACTGTCACGTGCGGAGCGGGGTGAGCCGCGATTGCACCCTGTGTCACTACTGATGGGCGAGCCGATGGAGCGGAGACGGTTCCTCAAGGTCCTCGGCGTGACCGGGGGCGGCGCGGCGTTGCTGTCGGGCTGCGGCATCGGTCCCGAGCCGACCGAGAAGCTCATTCCCTACCTGATCCCACCCGAGGACCAGGTCCCGGGCACGCCGACCTACTACGCCACGACCTGCCGGGAGTGTCCGGCCGGGTGCGGCCTGCACGCCAAGGTGCGCGAGGGCCGCGTCGTGAAGCTCGAGGGGAACCCCGAGTCGCCGATCAACCACGGACGGCTGTGCCCGCGCGGCCAGGCGGGCCTGCAGGGGCTCTACAATCCCGACCGCGTCGCCGGTCCGCTGGAGCGGACAGGGGACGGTCAGTGGAAGCCCATCGCCTGGGACGACGCCATCGGGCGCGTCGCGGCGAAGGTGAAGGGGGCGCGGGGCAAGGGGATCGTTTTCGTGACGGGCCACGAGTCCGGTGCGTTCGGCGAGCTCGTGGATGAATGGATGCGGCAGGTGGGCGGCCGGCACGTGATCTACGAGCCGTTCGCCTTCGAGGCCCTGCGCGAGGGGAATCGCCTCGCCTTCGGTACGTCCGCCGTGCCCTGGTACGACTTCGCGAACGCACGCTACCTCGTCTCCTTCGGCGCCGACTTCCTGGACACCTGGGTGTCGCCGGTCGGGTACCAGAACGGCTTCGCCCGCGCGCACGGGTTCCAGGCTGGGCGCGATGCCTCCATGGCCAAGTTCGTGTTCGTCGGCCCGCGGCTGTCGCTCACCGGCATGAACGCGGACGAGTGGATCGCCGCGGCGCCCGGCACGGAAGGACTGCTCGCGCTCGCGATGGCGTCCGTGATCGTGCGCGAGCGGCTCGCGCCCGTGCCATCCGACGCGGCGCGGCTCGCGTCCCTGCTGTCGCGTCATGCGCCGGCGCAGGTGGCCTCGGCGGTGGGAATCGAGCCGAGCGTCATCGCGCGCCTGGCACGCGAGTTCGCCGCGTCCAAGGGCGGTCTCGCGGTGGCGGGCGGGATCGCGGCCCAGTACCCGAACGGCGCCGCAATCGTGGCGGCGGCGAACATCCTCAACTACGTCGCGGGCACGGTCGGCAAGACGGTCAAGTTCGGGCCGAACGACAGCCTCGGGGGGGCGGGGTCGGGGTCGTTCCAACAGATGGCCGACCTCGTGTCCGACATGGAGGCGGGCAAGGTCGCCGTGTTACTCGTCCACGGCGCGAACCCGGCACACTCCCTGCCGGGCGCGTTCTCGCAGGCGATCGCCAAGGTCGGCTTCAAGGTCGGCTTCTCGCCCTACCTCGATGAGACGGCGGCCGTCGCGGACCTCATCCTCCCCGATCTCCATCCCCTCGAGCAGTGGAACGATGCGCGCCCGCGGGCCGGGGTGTTCGCGCTGCTGCAGCCCGTGATGCAGCCTGTGTTCCCTGACGCGCGGCACACCGGAGACGTGCTGCTACGGGCTGCGGGGAGGGACCAGACGTTCCAAGAGTATCTCCAGGGCAGGTGGCGCGAGCTGCACCGCCGCCACGGCGGCGGCAAGAGCTTCGAGCAATTCTGGAGCGAGGCGTTGCAACACGGCGGCGTCTACGGCGAAGCGCTGCTGCAGCCGGTGCGGCTGGCGTCCGGGGTCGGGCAGCTCACGCCGACCCCGCCGGCGCTCGCCGGCGGTCCGGGGGAGACTGTGCTCACCGTGTTTCCGTCCATCGGCCTGTACGACGGTCGCGGGGCCAACAAGCCCTGGCTGCAGGAGCTGCCCGACCCCGTCTCGAAGATCACGTGGCACGCCTGGGTCGAGGTCCACCCCGCGACCGCGGCCCGGTGGGGTCTCACGAACGGCGATTTCCTGCTGCTCAAGTCTCCCTACGGCGCCGTCAAGGCGCCGGTATGGATCACCCCCGGCGTGCGGCCCGACGTGCTGGCCGCCGCGACCGGCCAGGGCCACACGGCGTACGGCCGCTATGCGAAGGACCGCTCCGGTAACGCGTTCGAGCTGCTGTCGTCGGCCCCGAACGGATACGGGGGCCGCACGTTCAGCGTGGCGGTGTCGGTCGTGAAGACGGGAGAGCATCGCCGCCTCGCGACGGCCGAAGGCGATCCCCGCGAGCTGGGCGCGCACAACGTCGAGGTGTTGCCGCTCGGGCGGGCGCGGCAGCTCAAGTCCGGCGAGCGTGCGTTCGAGGAGCACGAGGCGCCCGCCTACGCCGAGCGCGCGCTCGAGGATTGGGCGGCGGCGCAACACGAGAAGGCGTCGCTCGGTAACTACGCGGGCGAGCACCCGCGCTGGGGGTTGGCGATCGACCTGGCGACATGCACCGGCTGCTCCGCCTGCGTCACGGCGTGCTACGCCGAGAACAACATCGCTACCGTGGGCGAGGAGCTCGTGGTGCGACGCCGCGTGATGGGCTGGATGCGGGTCGAGCGCTACTACACCGGCGGGGAGCACGGCGAGCCGGTGGGCGCGGTCGTGACGCCGATGCTGTGCCAACAGTGCGGCAACGCCCCCTGCGAGCCGGTGTGCCCGGTGTTCGCGGCCTACCACACCGCCGACGGCCTGAACGGCCAGGTCTACAACCGCTGCGTCGGCACGCGCTATTGCTCCAACAACTGCCCGTACAAAGTCCGGTATTTCAACTGGTACAACTTCGCGGAGCAGGGCGGCGAGTGGGAGTCCTGGCCCGCGCCGCTCGACATGTTGCTCAACCCCGACGTCACGGTGCGCGAGAAGGGCGTTATGGAGAAGTGCACATTCTGCGTGCAACGCATCCGCGGCGCGCAGAATCGTGCCCGCCTCGAGGACCGCACCGTGCGGGACGGCGAGATCGTCCCCGCCTGCGCCCAGGCCTGTCCCTCCGAGGCGATCGTGTTCGGCGACCTCCACGATCGGCGCTCCCGCGTCTCAGAGCTCGCCCAGGACCCGCGGGGTTATCACGTGCTCGCCGGCCTGAACACCAAGCCGGCGATCACCTATCTCGCCAAGGTCGTGCACGATGGCTGAGGCTCCCGCGCCCCCTTCGCGAGTCACCTATGACTTCGTCACGCGGGCCGTCGCGCGGACGTTGGGCAACCCGGGGAAGGGCTACTACGCCCTGCTGGGCGGCGCGGTCGGCCTGCTCGCGATCGGGATCGTCTGCCTGCTGCTGCTGCTCCGCTACGGCCTCGGCCTCGCCGGGTACTCCCACCCGGTCTACTGGGCCGTCTACATCACCTGCTTCGTGTTCTGGGTGGGCATCGCGCACTCGGGCACGCTGATCTCGGCGATTCTGTTCCTGTTCCGCTCCGGGTGGCGCACCGCGGTGTATCGCACCGCGGAGGCGATGACGGTGTTCGCCGTGATGACGGCGGGGCTGTTTCCGCTGATCCACATCGGACGCCAGTGGTACCTCTATTGGCTGATCCCGTATCCGAACGAGCGCGGGCTGTGGCCCAACTTCAAGTCGCCGCTCATCTGGGACGAATTCGCGATCGGGACCTACTTCACGGTCTCGAGCGTGTTCTTGATCATGGGACTGATCCCGGACATCGCGGCGGTGCGGGACGTGGCGACGGGCTGGCGGAAGAAGCTCTACGCCATCACGGCCGTCGGCTGGCGCGGCACGAACGAGCAGTGGCGCCACTACACGCGCGGCTACCTGTACCTCGCGGCGCTCGCGACGCCGCTCGTGCTGTCGGTGCACAGCGTGGTGTCGTGGGACTTCGCGATGGCGATCGTCCCGGGGTGGCATGCCACGATCTTCGCCCCCTACTTCGTCGCGGGCGCGATCTACTCCGGCGTCGCCATGGTGATCACGCTGCTCGTGCCGATCCGTAAGCTGTTTCGTCTGGAGGAGCTCATCACCGGTCACCACTTCGAGAACCTGGCGAAGCTGTGTCTCCTGACCGGGATGATCGTCGCGTACGCGTACTGCGTGGAGTACTTCACGGCGTGGTTCGGCGGCAACCCGAACGAGCGCGCCGCCTTCTGGTACCGCGCCTTCGGGCCGTTCTGGTGGGCGAGCTGGACGATGATCATCTGCAACGCGTTCCTGCCCCAGCTCCTGTGGTTCAAGACGATCCGCACCAACATTCTGGCGCTGTTCGTGATCTCGATCTTCGTGAACATCGGGATGTGGTTCGAGCGCTTCGTGATCATCGTCGTGTCGCTCGCGGGCGAGCCCTTCACGGCCTGGACCAACGCGACCTACAACGCGACCTGGGCCGACTGGGGCATCATGGCGGGCAGCTTCGGATGGTTCTTCATGTGGTTCCTCCTGTTCGTGAAGAACTTCCCCGCGGTGTCGATCTCCGAGGTCAAGGAAGTCCTGCCCCCGCCCCGGCGCGCGTCGCGGGCGGTGCACGCATGAGGCTGCCCGACCCGCTCGCCACACTGCGCGCGATCTTCCACCCTCCGCCCACCCCGGGGGTGCTCGGCGTGTTCGGCCAGCTCGACGCCACGGTCGACACCGTGCGGCGCCTGCGCGCCGGCGGCCACCACGACTTCACCGTCTACTCGCCCATCCCGCGGCACGAGCTGGAAGACGTGCTCGACCAGCCCGTGAGCCCGGTGCGGATGTTCACGCTGATCGGCGGCGCCGCCGGCTGCGCCATCGGCGCGTGGCTCACGCTCTACATGTCCTATGATTGGCCGATCGTCGTGGGCGGCAAGCCGATCGGCTCGATCCCGCCCTACGTCGTCATCATGTTCGAGATGACGGTGTTGTTCGGCGCCCTCTCGACGATCCTCGGGATCGCGTTCAACGCGGTGTTCGCCGCGCGCCGTCTCGGCACGGTGCTGTACGATCCCCGCTTCACGAACGACAAGTTCGGCATCTTCGTCCCCTGCGCCCCCGACCGGGCCGGCCAGGTGGAGACGCTGTTGCGGCAGGCCGGTGCCGAGGAGGTGCGGCGTGCGTAGGCCACGTGCCGCCCTTGCCGCCCTTGCCGTCCTGGCCGTCGTCGCCTGCAATCCGGACGACGTGGTGCACCACGTCGGCTGGTTCGCCACCATGCGTCACCAGCGGAGCTTCAAGCCGTACAGCCGCAACCTGGCGCCCGTCCCCGGCACGGTGCCCGTCACGGGCGCGTCGCCCGCGGCCGACCGCAAGAGCGCCGACCGGCTCACGAACCCGCGTACCCGGACGTCCGAGTCGCTCAACCGCGGGAAGTTCGCCTACGAGACCTACTGCCTCGTGTGCCACGGCGAGGCGGGGAAGGGGGACGGGCCCATCGCCTCCGGCCCGCCTAACGGGTTCTTTCCCGCCGTGCGGTCGCTCGTGACCGACCAGCTCGCGAAGCAGAGCGACGGCTACATCTACGGCGTGATCGTGAACGCGCAGGCGATGGGCCGGGGCCTGATGCCCCACTACGGCGACAAGGTGCGCGGTACGGACCGCTGGGACCTCGTGAACTACGTCCGGACGCTGCAGGCGCAGGCCCGCAGCGGAGGCGGCCGGTGAGCGCCGCTCCGGCTGCCGCCCGCGCCGAGCTCGTTCGGCGGGCGCGGGCCTTCCCGGTCCGGGGCGTCGTGGCCCTGGGCGCGGTCGCCGCTCTCGTCGGGGGGGCGGTCTTCCTGTGGGCCCTCGGGAGCGGACGCGCGGACCGCGCGTGGCAGGCCTATCACGTCAACTTCATGTTCTGGATCGGGCTGGCGCAGGCGAGCGTCGCGTTCGCCGCGACCCAGAAGCTCGCGAAGGGTCACTGGTCCGGTGTCATGATCCGCTTCGCCGAGGCCGCCGCGCCGTTCCTGATCGTGGCGTTGGCGCTGTTCCTCGGGCTGTTCTTCGGGCGGCAGCACGTGTTCTCCTGGCTGCACGAGCCCCGCGCGGACATCGGCCCCTGGCTCACCACGAAGTTCTTCTTCGTGCGTAACGGCCTGGTGCTGGCAGGGCTCGCGTGGCTCTCCTGGCGCTTCGTGCGCCACGACTTGGAGCCCGACATCCGCGAGCTCGTCACAGGGCGCGCGGCCGAGCGCCTCGAGAACCGCGATCGCATCAGCCGCGACGCCGCCATCCTCATCGTCGCGTTCGCCTTCGGGCACAGCCTGCTCGCGTTCGACCTGATGATGTCGCTCGCGCACAAGTGGGTGAGCAACCTGTTCGGCGCGTTCTACTTTATGGGGAGCTTCCTCGCGGCCCTGATGGCGCTCGCAGTGGGCGCCGTCCTGCTCCGCCGGGCGATGCGTCTTGGCGACCTGATCTCGGCCCGGCAGCTGCACGACCTCGGAAAGCTGTGCTTCGGGTTCACGGTGTTCTGGGGCTACCTCATGTGGGCGCAGTTCCTGGTGATCTGGTACGGGAACCTGCCGGAAGAGACCTATTTCATCTTCTACCGCCTCATCGGCCAATGGAAGCCGGTAGGCGTGGCGGTGTTCTTCCTCGTGCTCGTGATCCCGTTCGTCGGGCTGCTGGGGGTGAAGCCGAAGAGGTCCCCGCCCATCCTGCTCGCGTTCGCCGCCACGAGCCTCATCGGCATCTGGTTGGAGCGCTATCTCGAGATCGTGCCGTCGATCAACGGCGGAACGGGCCCGGCGCTCGGCGTCCCGGAGGTCGGCGTCACCCTGTTATTCGGCGGACTCTATCTGCTCGCGATCGGCTGGTTCGCGGCGCGCTTCCCGATGATCTCGCCCCGTCTCGCCGCCGACACGCTGGAGCGGGAGCAACACTAACAGGCAACGACGTGGGGAGTGGGGAGTGGTTCGTGGCGGCGCGCGTCGGGCCTCCGGTGCGCAGCGGAGGGTACCACTCCCCAGGGTTTTCTACCTGACGAGTTCCAGCAGCTTGGACAGCGAGTCCGCCGGCAGCGCCCCCTCGATCTCCACCCGCAGGTTCCCCACGTAGCGTGCCAGGCGCTCGCTGACATCGCCACGCTGCAGCGCGACGCCCCCGACCTCCATCCCGGGAGCTCCCTCCGCCGCGGGCCGCTCGTGCAACCGCAAGACCGTCCCTGACGCGAGCTGCTGCTCGACCAGCACGAGGCGCTCGGCCGCCGAGCGCCGCTTGGCGACCGCGGGGAGATTGGGGATGCGCGCGGGCTCGACTCCCAACATGGCCCGCGCCGTGTCCCAGGGGATCGTCTCCCAGCGCACCGCCAACGGGGCGGCGGGCGCGGCGGGCGCGGCGGGCGCGGCGAGCGCGGCGGCGGGTGTGGGGGGCGGCTTGGCCCGGGCGGCCTGGTCGAGCGGCGTGATCTGCGGGTTGGGAACGGCGGAGCCGGAGATCATCTGGTCCCGCTGCGCGGCCGCGACCGACCGGGCCGCCTCGTCGGCTTCCGGCAGGGCCCGACCGGCGGGCGGCGCCTGCTGCGCGAGCGTCTTCGACTCTGGAGCCTGTCGGGTGGGCACTGTCCGCGCCGTGTCGCGCGGGGCCGCAGCGCGGCGGTCTGGCGCGGCGGGGGCGATGGGGGGTTCTCCACGGAGATACCACCCGGCGGCGAGCGCGAGCATTACGGTGGCCGCCCACGCGAGTGGCAGCCGCGCGGGCCACCGCGCCGGTGGCGGCGGCTGCGCGTCGCCGGGCCGCGACGGGAAGGGCGGGACGTCACGGGCGGGCGGTGCCGCCAGCGCCAGCAGCTCGCCGGCGCGCGCGATCAGCGCCCGCTGTTCCTCCAGCCGGCCCCGGCACGCGGGGCACTCGCCGAGGTGGGCCTCGAGCCGCCACGCCTCGGCTTGCGGCAGCTCACCGTCGAGGTAGGCGTGCAGCTGCCCGTCATCCACGTGCGATATGCTCATCCCGCTCTCCCGCTGCGAACGCGTCCACCAGTCGGCGCCGCGCGCGCGCCAGGGTCGTCCCCACGGCGCCGCGCGCCAGTCCGGTCTGGGTAGCGATCTCGTCGTACGACAGTCCTGCATCCCACAGCAGCAGCGCTTCGCGGTCGCGGGGCGTGAGCTGCTCCAACGCGGTCCGCACACGCGACCGCTCCGCCTCCGCGTGGACCGCATCGTCCACCGCCGGCGCGCTCGTCGGTTCGCTCGTCAGGAGCGTCAGGTGCCGACGCTCTCGTGCGGCCCGGCGGGCATCGTCGCGCGCCATGTTCGCCGCGACCACGAACAGCCAACCACGCACGCTCTCGGGCTTGTGCACGACCGCCCGCGCGAACGCCTCCTGCGCGAGGTCCTCCGCGCGCTCGACGTCCCACACCTTGCGGTACAGGAATCCTACCAGCGCGCGGTAGGTAGTGCGGTAAATCTCCGCTAGATCCTCTGGCATACCTTAGTGCGGAATGCGGAGTGCGGAGTGCGGAGTCGAAGGGTGAGCATCGGCCCCGACCTCGGACGGTCCACTCCCCATTCCGCACTCCCCACTCCGCACTTGTCTCATCCCCGAAACTCTCTCACGAGCCGCTCCAACTCGCCGTCCTGCCAGGTACTCTTACCCCCGGGTTCAATCTTGATGCTCACGCGCCGCCCTGCCACCAGGACCGCGGGCTCGAGCGCGGCGGGCTTGACGAGCTCCGGCAGCGCGCGCAGCAGCGCGAAATAGGCATCACTGAACGCGGCCACCCGGACCACGGGCAGCGAGTCGCCGTGCGCCACGTCCGTCCACACGCTATCCCGCCGGACGAACAGGTGGCCGCCGACCCGCCGCGAGGCTTGACCGGCCAACCGACCCCGCACGGCCTCGTCCATGTCCGCCGCCTCGGCGGCGTTAGCCACCGCGGCCGACTTCGCTTCGCGCCGCGCCCGGTCGACGGAGAGGGCTCCCACCTGCGCGGCGGGCGCGGGCGCGATCCGATCGAACGGCGGGCGCACGACGACCTGGTTCGGCTCCTGCACAAGATACGACGTGTACTCCGTGAGAATCCCGTAGCGCAGCGCCAGCCGCTTCAGCTCGTTCATGATCTCGGGATTCTGCCCGTGGAGGCGGATCTCCCGCGTGAGCGCCCCGACCTTGCGCGCCGCCCAGAGCTGTGGGATGTAGTCTGCCCCCGACTGCGGCGTCGCCGCCGCGCTCGTCGCGAAGCGCTCTTCGTGGCCGTTTCTTCGTCCTGTCACCGCAACGCCCCACTCACCACGCCCCACGCCCCTGAATCTTCCGAACACGACCAGCTCGTCTCCCGCGAAGAGGTCCGGCAGGCTTCCCGGCTGCACGTCGTAGAGATCGGCACCGTCCGCCCGCAGCGCCAGGTCGGTCAGCACCGGGCTCGAGACCTTGGCGGCAAGGGAGCCGACCGCCCGCTCGATGTCGCCGCCGGGCTGGATGTACTCGGTCGTGCCGCGGGCCCGCTCGGTGAGGCGATCGAGCACGTATGTGTTTACGTCGTACCCGATGCCGAAGGAGAAGACGCGGAACGCGCCCCGGTTCTGTTCCGCGGCGTTCGCGATCCGCTCGGGGTCGGTCTCTCCCACGGTCGGCATGCCGTCCGTCAGGAACACCACCACGCCGAGCGCCCCTTCCGCAGGCGCCGCGGCGAACGCTTCGCCGAGAGCGCCCGCGATGTTCGTGCCGCCCTCGGCCGAGAGCGCGCGCACCCATTGCTGCGCGTCGCGCACGTGCTCGCCGGCGGCGTCGGTCCACGCGGGGGCGTAGCGCCGCACGTCGCTCGAGAAGGTGATCACGCGGAACCGATCGCTCGGGCGCAACGTGCCGAGCAATTGCACGAGCGCCGCCTTGGCCTGATCGAGCTTCTCGCCGGACATCGAGCCCGAGACATCGAGCACCGCGACCAGGTCGCGGCGCAGCGTCACGGCTTGCGCCGCCTGACCGGGAGCCAGGAGCAACATGAAGGAACCGTCCTCCCCGACCGGTTGCTGGGTGAGGAGCGACATGCCGACGAGACCGCGCGCGAGGGGGAGGAGGAGCTCGAGGTCGCCTGACCAGCTGGAGTCGGCGAGCGTGACCGCGAGTCCGCCGCCCGAGCGAGTGACCGAGACGCGGTGCGTCGGCGAGTAGGGCTCGCCGAACCGCGCCGCGCTGTCCACCTCCAGCCGGAAGCTGCGGGAGGCCGCGCTCCCCGATGGGCCCCCTACGTAGCGGAAACGCCACGCATCGCCCGCGCGATCGAGGATCTGCGTGTAGCGCAGCGTAATCTTGCGAGTCTCGCCGGGATTGATGGGGAAGACGCGCGCGCGCAGCAGCCCATGACCTGCAAGCTCGATGAGCGCAGGATCGCGTTTCTGGCGTACGATCGTCTCGTAGATGCCGCGGGCCTGCGTGGCGTCCATCGTCTCGCCCTTGAGCTCACGGTCTCCCTGCCAGAGCGAGAAGTCACTGAACACGGCCTCGCCGGGAAGTGGGTACAGGTAGGTCCCCTCACCCAACCCGGGACCCGTGTTGCGGAACCATTCCTCCACGGTGACCCGGGCGATTCGTCCCGCGACCGCGACCTGCACGGCGCTGCGGATCCGTTCGATGCTTCCGCGGGGAAGCGGGCGGATGGGCTCGATCCACCCCTGGGCGCTCGCGCGCGCGGCGACTGAGCCGGCGAGGGCGAAGGCGAGGAGCGCGGTACGGCTCGTGACCAGCATGGCGTCGATCCTGTGGGAGACGCGAGGAGAGACGATCAGCGGGAGAGGTATTGCACAGCGCCCTCAGCCGTCAGCCTTCAGCAGTCAGCTAACCCCAGGCGCTGAAAGCTGATGGCCGATAGCTGACAGCTAGCCAACCGCGCACTGATTCGGTCCGAACTCGACGAGCTCGGCGTCCACGTCGGAGAGCTCCATGAGCCCCAGATTGGCGAGCTTGATGGTGCGATAGCTATCGGGTGGGAGCATGGTGTGGTCCGCGATCCAGCGGAGGAACGTCGCGCGGTCTTGCATCGCCGCCGCTTCGTTGGTCGCGGCGACCACGTCGAAGCGCGCCGCCACGGTGCGATCGGCGCGCCGCTCCTGCTCGGCGCCGTAGTGCGCCGGGAGGACGAGTAGCTCGCCCGGCCACTCGCGGCGCGCGCGCTCGAGACTGTTCCACAGCAGCTCGGCCCAGGCGGCACCCTTGCCGCCCAGGTCCGGGCGCCCGACGGATTGGACGAACAGGAAGTCGCCCGTGAGCGCGAGCGCGTCGTCCGCGATGAGCGCCACGCTGCCGAGCGTGTGACCGGGCACGTGCTGGGCGCGCAGCGTGGCGCGGCCGACGGCGATCGTGTCGCCCTCGCTCAGGGGCTGATAGGCGAGGCGGCCCGGCGTGCCGTCGTAGGGCGAGCCGGCGTCGTCGGGGTGGAGAAAGTAGGGCACCTGCCAGCGGGCGGCGGCAGCGCGCGCCCCGCTCAGGTAGTCGGCGTGCATGTGCGTATCGATCACGGCGGCGGGCGTGGCGCCGAGCGCGGTGACCAACTCCTCGTAGCGTTCGAGGTGGCGTCCGGGGTCCACCACCACCGCGTCGCCGTCGCTGACCAGGACGTAGCTGAGGGCGCCCTTCCCGACTCGGTCGAGTTGGATCACGTGTTGCAGCGTCGGGGTAGGTGACAGGGCGCGCGGCAGGTGGACGGTTTCCCAGGCGGCCATCCCGCCGGTCACCGAGAATGCCTCGAAGCCCTTGTCGCGGAGATACTGAGTGGCTTTGCGGCTGCTGTTGCCGTGACCGCAGATCACGACGACGGGCTGTGCGCGATCGAGCCGCAGCGGCTCGAGCGAGGAGAGCTGGTAGATCTCGGAGGCCGGGAGGGCGCGGAAATCGAGACCCGGCCCAAACGTCACACGCGCCTGGGCCACGCGCTCGCTGGCTCGGATGTCGAGCAGTTGCACGCGCTCGCCGCGGTCGAGCTGGAGGGCGAGATCTTCGGGGCGCATTTGGGGCAACGCCGGTGCCGGCATGGGCTCCAGTGTCGTCGGGAGTGATGAGAAACGCAACGGGTCGAGGCCTCCCGCTTTCGAGGGGGACGGGTATATTGTGAACGCGTTCACAAGCTCACATCGCAACGAACGGAGGAGATCGGCAATGCGCTGGACTGTGCTCAGCACGCTCGCCGTGTTCGGGGTGGCGGCCTGCGGCGGCGAGAAGAAGGGTGACGCTTCGCAGACTGCGGCGGTTGCGACGGCGAATGCCGCGCCCGCCCCGCCGGCCGCGACAGCGACCCCGGCGGCAGTGGTCGAGGTGAAGATGACCGGCGACGGCACGAGCAAGGCCGCCTTCGAGCCCGCCGCGCTGACGGTCAAGGCCGGGAGCGTGGTGCGCTTCATCAACGTGAGCGGCGGGCCGCACGACATCGCGTTCTACACGGACTCGGTGCCGAAGGGCGCGGTGGACGCTCTCAAGAAGGGGATGGCGAACACGATGGGCGACCTCGTAGGCCCGTTCCTCGCGCAGCCGAACGAGCACTACGATGTGTCCTTCGCCGGCGCGCCGGCGGGGAAGTACCGCGGGTACTGCCTGCCGCACGTGGCGCTGGGGATGCATATCACGATCACCGTGCAGTAACGACGGACGGTCGGTAAGGCGGGCGGCCCCGGGGGAAGCCGGGGCCGTTTGACTTTCCCACGGCCCCGCCGGAAGTTCTCGGGCGGGGCCGTTCATGTCCTCCGTTCTCGAGCGACTGCGCGCCGCCCTGGCGCCGGAGTACGACGTCGAGCGCGAAATCGCGAGCGGCGGCATGGGTATGGTGTTCCTCGGTCGGGACATGGCACTCGAGTGCGCGGTCGCGATCAAGGTGCTCCGCCCCGAGCTCGCCACGGCGCACGCCGCCGAGCGCTTCCTGCGCGAGGCGCGCATGCTCGCCAGCCTGCGGCACCCGCACATCGTCCCGGTGCACCACGTCGGCCAGGCCGGCGAGTTCTTCTACTACGTCATGGACTTCGTGGACGGCGAGACGCTCGCCGACCGGCTCGTGCGGGGGCCGCTGCGCCCCCAGGAAGCCCTGAAGCTGGGACGGGACCTGCTCGACGCGCTGCAGGTGGCGCACGAGCGGCTGGTCGTGCACCGGGACATCAAGCCGAGCAACGTGTTCTTCGCGGGCGGCCGCGCGCTGCTCGTGGACTTCGGAATCGCGAAGCCCGTGAGCGGCACGAGCGGCGGGGCCGTGACCCCGCGCGAGCGGGCGCCAATCGCCGGGCCGTCGCTCACCGCGCCCGGTTCGGTCGTGGGGACGTTGGATTACATGCCGCCCGAGCAGGCGGCGGGCGGGGAGGTCACGCCACGGACCGATCTGTACGCCGTCGGCATGGTGCTGTACGAGGCCCTCACGGGGCGACCCTGGTCGATCCTGGATCGCCCCGACCGGGCGGACTGGTCCGCGGTGCCGCGCCGCATTGCGCGCGTGCTGCGGCGGGCGGTGCAGTGGGCGCCGGAGGCACGCTGGCCCGACGCGGCGTCTTTTCGGCGAGCGCTGTGGCGCACGCGCGTGTGGCCGTATCAGATCCGCACCTTCTGGTTGACCATGGGTGGCCTCGCGGCGGGGGCGGCTGCGGTGCTGCTCTGGCGCCCGCGCGATGGCAGCGGTAGGACCGCTGCCGAGCTCGCGATCGTGCCGTTCGAGGTGGACAGCGGGGCGGATCGCAAGCTCGGCTGGAACCTGCCGCGCCTTGCGGCGCTGAACCTGCAGGCCTTTCCCCGCATTACGCTCGTTGATCCGCGGACGTCGTTCCATTGGTGGGACGCCCGTCGCGCCTCCAACGCGGCGACAGCCGACGCGCCGGAACGGGCCCTCCACGCTCGCCGGCTGGTGCAAGGCAAGATCATCGCCCGCCGGGAGTCGCTCGAGGTGCAGGTGTTCGTGCTGAATGAGCGCGGAGTCGTCACCGCCTCGCCGGTCGTGCGGGGAATGCCCGACCAGCCCGAGCAACTCGGCAACCGGATCGCCTTGGAGCTGGTGTTGGCCCTCCGGCCCGACCTCGCCGGCTTCTACCACGGCTCGCGCGATCTCTCCCAGCGTGGGGTGCAGGCGCTGAACGCGTTCCTCGACGGCGAGGAAGCGTTCGAGCACGACGACTGGCTGCTGGCGGAGCGGCGCTACCAAGCCGCCATCGCCTTGGATTCGAGCTTCGGGCTCGCGCAGTGGCGGCTTTCGAACGTGCAGCGCTGGCGCCGCATGCCTGTCCAGGTCGATGTGCGGCGCCTCCTCGCGCGTCAGCGCCGCGATCTGAGCGAGCGCGACCAGCTGCTCATCGAGGCCCAGCTCGCGCGCTCGAGCGCGGAGCGGTTCGCCCTCTACGACACCGTGCTCGCTCGCTATCCCGGCGACGCCTACGCTGCGTTGCTCTACGGGGACGAGCTCCTGAACCGCGGCGCGCTTGCGGGCGTCCCCCTCGACAGCGCGCTGGTTGTGCTGCGGCGAGCGGCAGCGCTGGACTCCTCGCTCAGGCCGGCGTACGACGACCTGGCGTGGGTTGCGATCCGGCTGGGCCGGCGCGAGGAGGCGCAGGCTGTAATCGCAGCGCTGCATCGCTTGCCCGTCCCGAGCGCTGAGGTGGAGCTCGACTTCACTACCCTGCTCGACATCACCTTCGCCAGCCGATTCGGGGCGGAGGGTCCTGGCGACGATTCACGGGCCGTGTCGCCGCAGACGCTCGCCGACTTGGCCCGGGGCGTGCGCTTCGGGCTCACCTTCGATGTCCCCGACGCGCAAGTCGCATTCGGCAGGGCGCTCGCGGCGGCTCCGGGCGGGGGACGGGAGCTGCGCGCCAACGCGCACGAAGCGCAGGCGGTCGCCCTCGTCACGCTCGGCGCGGTGGGGCAGGCCCTGGCGCAATTCGACTCGGCCGCCGCCCTGTTCGCTGCGCCCGAGGCGGCGCTCGAGGCGGTCGAGTGGCGGGTGCTGCTCGGGCCGCTGGGATTGCGCGTGGTAGACGCGGTCGAGCGGCAGCGCGGCGTGACCGCCCTCGAGCGCCTGGCCGGGCATCATCGGCTCGGGGCCCGCGCCGCCTGGGCCCTGGCGTTCGCGGCACAGGCCCAGGGGGACACCCTCGCCCGCGCGCACTGGCAGGCGACCGTGGAGCGGCGGGCGGAAGCCGATTCAGGAGCGGCCCGCCTCGCGATGTTGCTGCAGAGCGCGGCGCTCGCGGGGCGCGGCCAGTACGACCGCGCCGTCAGCACCTCAGCCATGCTGCTGCTCTACGATTCCGCGGGACGCGGCGGAGATCCGTTCGCCCGAGCGGCGCTGCACATGCAGCGCGCCGAATGGCTCGGCCAACTCGGCCGCCGGCGGGAAGCCGAGCGCGAGTGGCTGTGGCACGACAACGCCGACGTGGTGGACTGGCCGACCGGGCCCGCGCAGGCAGGCGACGTGGACTGGGCGCTGGGGACCTACGCGCGGCTGCGGCGTGGCGGGTTGGCACTGGAGCGGGGGGACCGTCGCGGTGGCTGCGGGTTGATTCGCCGTGTGCAGGAGCTGTGGACGCGCGCCGAGGCCGCATTCGCGCCCTATCGGGCGGCCGCCGACAGCCTCGCGCGGGAGTGCGCCCGGTGATCGTCTGTCGCACGCTCGGGCCGGTGGCAGTGAGCGTGGACGGGGGGAGCGCGCCGCCCGAGCTCCTGTGGCGGAAGAATCTGGCGCTGCTCGTCTACCTCGCGCGCTCGCCCAAGCGGGCACGCGCCCGCGAGCACCTGATCGGCCTCCTGTGGGGCGACAAGCCGGAGGGGGCGGCCCGCCATTCCCTGAACGAGGCCGTGCGGGTACTGCGCCGCCACGCCGGTGAAGGCGGCGTCGCGACCGAAGCCGGCCAGGTGCGGCTCGTGGCCGGCGCCGTGGAGCTCGATACCGACCGCCTCGACACCCTCCTCGCTGCCAAGGACTACCGCAGCGCGGTGGCGCTCGTGGCGGGGGAGTTTCTCGAAGGCTTCGCCGTCTCCGGGGCTTCGGCGTTCGAGGATTGGATGACGGCGGAGCGAGCGCTGTGGCGCGGCCGCTCGGTGGACGCGCTGCTGCGCCGTGCCGACGAGCTGCTGGGAACAGGAGATCTGATGGGCGCGCACGAGATGGCGCAGCGCGCGCTGGTGCTCGACCCCACGTCCGACGTGGCCGTGCGCGCGGCGATGCGCTGCCGCGCGCTCGCGGGCGACCGGGCGGGAGCGCTCGAGTGCTACGAGACCTTCGCCGCCCGTCTCGCGGGGGAGGTGGATACCGAGCCGGACACCGATACGAAGGCGCTGGCGGAGCGGGTGCGGCGGGAGCGCGCCTGGCGCCTTCCTGCAGTGGCGGCGGCGGGGGCGGGGGCTGGTGAGGCGGCGGAATCGCGCCGGGCGCCACTCGTGGGCCGTGCGACTGAGCTGGCCCGCTTGCTCGGGGCGTGGACGGCGTGCCGGCGCGACCGGCGTGCCGCGGTCGCGATCGTGGAGGGCGATGCGGGCACGGGGAAGACCCGCCTCGCCGAGGAGCTGCTCGGGCGGGCGCGGCTCGACGGGGCGGCGGTGGCGGCGGTGCGCGCCGTGGAGGCGGACCGTGACCAGCCCTGGAGCGGCGTGCTGGGGATCGCGCGCGGTGGCTTGCTCGCGACTCCCGGCGTCGCCGGCGCGAGCCCGGCTGCTCTCGCGGAGCTGCGCGATCAAGGCGCCCCGGCCCTCGGACTCGCCCGGGCGCTGGTCGAAGGGCTGCGGGCGGTGTGCGAGGAGCAACCGGCGGTCGTGCTCGTGGACGATGCTCAGTGGCTCGACCGCGAGTCGCTGCTGGCACTCGTCGCAGGGGTCCGCGACCTCGCCCGCCTGCCGCTGGTGATTCTGTTCACGGTCGCCCCTCAACCGGCCCGGGCTGAGCTGGATGAGCTGCGCGTTAGGATCGGCCGGGAGGTCGCCGGGACGGCCGTGCGGCTCGAGCCGCTATCCGGCGACGCGCTGCGCGATCTCGCTCGCTGGGCGCTGCCGCAGTACAACGAGCTCGAGCTCGATCGCTTGGCGCGCCGGGTTGGCACCGACTCGGCAGGCATCCCGCTGCTCGCGGTCGAGCTGCTCCACGCCGTTGCGATGGGCCTCGACCTGCGCGAGACCAAGGGCGCGTGGCCCGAGCCCTTCAAGACCCTGGACCAGACGCTGCCGGGCGAGCTCCCGGACGCCGTGGTCGCCGCGATCCGCATCGGGTTCCGCCGGCTCACTCCCGAGGCGCAGCGCGCGCTCGCGGTCGCCGCGGTCGTCGGCGGGCGGGTGTCGCGTGAGACGCTTGGCCGCGGCGCGGGCCTCCGCGGGGAGGGGCTCGACGCCGCGCTCGACGAGCTCGAATGGCAGCGCTGGCTCGCGGCGGAGCCACGCGGCTACGCGCTGGTCGCGCGCATCGTGCGCGACGTCGTGGAGCGGGACATGGTCACCGAGGGGCAGCGGCAGCGGATCCTCGCGGCGATCGACGGCGCGGCGCACCCGATGTAACTCGCTGCCCCACAGCTCGTTGACCTCTTCGCCGCCCGGTCGGTAAGCCATGTCACAGCACCGCGGCGCAGAACGTGGAGACTTGGAACCCTTTGCCGAGGGCGTGGAGGCGTGCGTCCAGAGGAAGGGTGTATGTTGCTGCTCGCGGTGTTGTTGTTCGGAGACTCGTCGCACGTCGTGCAGCTCGCGGTGTCTCCACAGGAGTCGGTGTCGGTCACTGTGGCGGGGGCGGGGGCGGGAGAGCCGGTTGTGCTCGTGCCGGGGCTGTTCGGCTCGGCGTTCGGCTATCGCCATCTCATCCCACTACTCGTGGGCGCGGGCTATCAGGCGATCGTGTTCGAGCCGCTTGGCGTGGGCACGTCGGCGCGTCCCGAGCGTGCGGACTACTCCCTCAGCGCGCAGGCAGAACGCCTCGCGACGGTGCTCGACACGCTCCGCGTAAGGCAAGCTGTGATCATAGGCCACGATATAGGCGCGGCAATCGCGTTCCGGCTTGCCTACCGCCGACCCGATCTGGTGCGCGCGATCGTCTCCCTGGAAGGCGGGCCGGCCGAAGCCGCGGCGACGCCGGGGTTCCGGCGCGCGATGCGGTTCGCGCCGTGGATCAAGATGTTCGGCGGCTACGGGCGGGTACGCCGCGAGGTCCGGAGGTCACTGGTTGCGTCGTCCGGCGACACGAGCTGGGTGAGCGACACCGTCGTGGACGGCTATACGACTGGGGCGGCGCACAACTTCGATGGCACGCTGAAGGCCTACGTCCGCATGGCACACGCCAGGGAGCCCGAGCGGCTCGCGCCCCACTTGGCTGAGATTCTCTGCCCCGTCCGTCTCGTCGTCGGCTCCGCGCCGCACTCGGGCGGTATTCCTGCGGCGGAGGTCCGCGTCTTGGCGGCGCACCTGCCCGCGTTCACCGTAGATACGGTGTCGGGCGCCGGCCACTTCCTCTACGAGGAGCAGCCGCAAGCCGTCTTTGCCGCGATCGAGCGGGCCGAAGCGGCGCCCGCACGCCTGCCCAAGTGAGGGCTTGAAATCCGCTTGAAGCGCTGAGCCAGCGCTTGACCGCTCCTTGACGGCGCCGGGCGATCGTTTCGCCCGTCCCGTACAGGAGTGGTCCCGTGAATCACCGTAGCGCCCTGCTCGCCGCCGTTCTGTTCGCCGTCGGGTGTGCCGACTCGAATCCACTCGGACCGGCCCGTACCGCCGTTCTGCACCGCACTGTTTCGAGCGATCTGTCCGCTGCAGGGCCCCCGGGCATCACGGCTCTCACGTGGAACGTCTACGTCGGCGCGGAGATCGAGCGGGTCCTGCAGGCGCAGACCCCGTACGAGGCGATCGTCCTGGCAACCGAGGAGTGGGCTCACGTCCAGGCGACAGACTTCCCGGCTCGCGCGGGTGTCCTGGCCGGGGAGATCGCCGCACGGCGGCCCGAGGTCGTCGGTCTCCAGGAGCTGGCGCTTTATCGGACGACGGACCGGCCCTTCGACGAGCTTGCGACGCACGTCGCGTACGACTTTCTCCAGCTCGTGATCGATTCGCTGCGCGCGCGCGGCCTCGACTATGCGGCCGCCGCCGTGGACCGCACCACGGACATTCAGGTGCCCGTGATCGCAGGGTTCGATCCGTCCGGGCAGCCGATCCTCGCCGGCGTGCGCTTCACCGACGGCGACGCCGTCCTGCTGCGCGCCGACGTCCGGTACGCGAATCCGCAGTCCGGCGTGTATCGCGCCTACATCCCCGTGACCCTCGGCAACGTGACGACGGGTGTCTACCAGGGTTGGAGCTCCGCCGAGGCGACGCTCGGCGGCCAGACCTACCGCTTCGTCGCGACCCACCTCGCAGGGCAGGAAGTCGAGGCCATCCAGCTCGCCCAGACCGAGGAGTTGCTCGCGCTGCTGGGCGGCGAATCGCGGCCCACCATTCTGGTCGGCGACTTCAATTCGGATGCCTACGGCGCGGACCCGACGCGCGCGACTCCGACCTATGGCATGGTGCGCTCGGCCGGATACGCGGACACCTGGAGCCAGCCGGACCGCCAGGCTCCCGGGCTCACGTGCTGTGAGCAGGCGGATCTCCGGAATCCGAGGCCGACATTCGACCAGCGCCTCGACTTCATCTTCACCCGGAACCTGCCGCCGGGCGCGCGGCTCGCGAGCCGCGAGGTGGTCGGAGACCGGCCGGGTGAGCGGACTGCGTCGGGGCTCTGGCCTTCGGACCACGCCGGGGTGGCGGCGACGTTCCCCGTGCCTGCCGCAGCCGCGGTCGCGGCGAAGTGAGTGGGACTCATGTGGCTGCTCGCTCTGCTAGTGGTGGCCGACAGCTCGCATGCGTTTCCGCTGGTGCTGCCGCGTGCCGAGTCGCTGCAGGTCGCCGTGGCGGGAGCCGAGGGCGGCGCCCCTGTCGTGCTCATCCCCGGCCTGTTCGGAGCGGCGTTCGCCTATCGGAAGGTCATCCCGCGCCTGACGGAGGCGGGTTATCGCGCCATCGTGATCGAGCCGCTCGGCGTCGGCAACTCGGGGCGGCCCGAGCACGCCGACTATTCGCTCACCGCTCAAGCCGACCGGATCGCCGGCGCGCTCGATCAGCTCGGTGTGACGTGGGCGGTGATCGTCGCCCACGCCACCAGCGCGTCGATCGCCTATCGGCTCGCATACCGGCGGCCGGATCTGGTGCGGGCGGTGGTCTCGCTCGAGGGCGGGCCCGTCGAGGCGGCGGCGACACCGGGGATGCGCCGCGCGATGCAGCTCGCGCCCTGGATCAAGCTGTTCGGCGGCGTCCGCATGATCCGCAAGAAGATCCGCGCAAACTTGATCGCCCTGTCGGCCGATCCGTCGTGGGTCAGTGACAGCGTGGTGGACGGCTACACGGCCGGCGCCGCGCGCGACCTCGACGGCACCCTGCGCGGCTACCTCGCCATGGCCGCGTCGCGCGAGCGGGAGCGGCTCGAGCCGCGTCTCTCGGCGATCACGTGTCCCGTGCTGCTGGTGCTGGGCGGCGTGCCCCACGGCGGCGGACCGCGGCCGGCCGAGCTGGTCGAGCTGGCCGACTCGCTGCGCGCGTTCACCGTGGACACGGTCGCAGGCGCCGGGCATTTCGTCCATGAGGAGCGGCCCGACGCCGTCGTCGCGGCAGTGTCACGCGTCGGCCCGGCGTCCGCGCTCTCCGCAGCCGGTTCCGGCGAAAGCGAGAAGCCGTGAGACACGACCTCCCGGCCGACACGCGCGCGCTGATCCGCGCGCTCCACCGGCTCGAGCCGTGGCGCAACGTGCGCGTCATCGTGTTCTTCGCGATCTGGCTCGCGGCCGCGACGATCGCACTGCACGTCCCGGTGCTGGCGGTGAGACTGCTGTGCTACTTCCTGATCGGGGCCACGATCCAGGGACTCGTGATCCTGATGCATGAGGGCGTGCACCGCATCATGTTCCGCAACCGGGTCCTCAATCGCTGGGTGGCGTTCGTGTGCGGACTCCCGGCGTTTCTCTCAGTCACGGCGTACCGCGTCGGCCACCTGCCGCACCACCGCCACGAGCGCGGGCCGGGAGACCCGGACGAGCTCGAGAACGTGACCCGCGACCCGCGAGTGCTCGCCGCCTTGTTCTGCCTGATGCTGCTCTGGGGCGACGTGTTCGGTCTGTACCGCGTGGGCCCGCTCAATGCCTGGCGCGGGAAAGCCGGGGAGCGACGCGACATCGCCGTCGAGTACGCCATCATCACGGCGGTGTTCGCAGCCGCGATCGCCCTGGTACCGCTCGCGGTGCTGCTGCACGTCTGGCTCCTTCCCGCGCTCGTCGCCCGGCAACTCACGAACGTCCGAACGCTCGCGGAACACATCCTGACGGGGCACGACGACCGTTTCACGGCCACGCGCACGGTGACGAGCAACCGCTTCGTGTCGTTCTTCATGTGCAACCTGAACTACCATACCGCCCACCACCTCTTTCCCGCCGTGCCGTGGTACAATCTGCCGCGGCTACACCGGTTGCTCGGCCCCGCGCTCGCGCGCGCGGGCTCGCCCGTGCACCGCTCCTACACCCGCTTCCTGCTCGATCTCGCCCGCTTCGTCGCCCGGGCCTGGGGCCCGCGCGGCCGTGTGGTGACGCTATCGCTGCCTTGACCGCGCCTTGACCTCTGCGCCCGAGATTGCTCTGCGAGCGCGACGTCAAGGAGGTCGGCATGCGCGCGGTGGTCACGGGCGGAGCGGGGTTCATCGGCAGTCATCTGATCGAGGCGCTCGTCGCGCGTGGCGACGAGGTCGTCTGCGTGGAGCGTCCCGGCGCCTCGCGCCGCTGGCTCGAAGGGCTGGACCTGAGCTACCGCGACTCGGGGCTCGACAACGAGCGGGCGCTCAGCGCCGCCTTCGCGGGGGCGGACGTCGTGTTCCATCTCGCGGGACTGACCGCGGCGCGGGCGCCGCGCGACTTCTACGCCGTCAACACGGAGGGGACGGCCCGGGTGTTCCGCGCGGCCGCGGCGCATAACGGCCGCGCGCCGCGGGTGGTCCTGATGTCGTCCCTCGCGGCGCTCGGGCCCTGCCGGAACGGGGACCGGCTCTCACCCGACACCGTGCCGTATCCGATCTCGCACTACGGGCACTCGAAGCTGCTCGCGGAAGCGATCGCGCACGCGTTCGCCGATCGCGTCCCCGCGACGATCATCCGGCCGACGTCCGTGTACGGGCCGCGCGAGCGCGGCGTGCTCAAGCTGTTCCGGCTGGTGCGCCGCGGCGTGGCGCTGACCGTCGGCTCATGGGACCGGGAAGTGAGCCTCGTCCACGTGGCGGACCTCGTGCGCGCGCTGCTCGCGGCCGCGGACGCCGAGCAGGCGATCCACCGCACGTACTGCGTCGCGTACCCCGAGCCGGTGACCTGGCGCGAATTCGCGCGGGCCGTGGGTCGGGCGCTCGAGCGCCAGCCGCTGCTCCTCAGCGTGCCCGCGCCCGTCGCTTGGGCCGTCGCTGTCGCGGCGGAAGCCTGTGCGCGGCTGCGGAACGCGGCAGCGATCCTCAACCGGGAGCGGCTCCGCGAGCTGGTGCAGGAGCGCTGGGTGTGCGATCCGTCGCGGGCGATGACCGAGCTCGGCTTCGCGCCCCAGTACCCGGTCGCCCGCGGGGTCGCGGAGACGGCGCACTGGTACCGGGAGGCCCGATGGATCTGAAGCCCCGCGTCCTGCCGATCGATCGGTTCGTCGCGATCTACAACGCCGCCCTCGCCGGGCTCTGGGCCGCATACGCGGGGCGCGTCCCGCACGCGGCATGGCTCGCGCTCGCCCACGCCGCCGCGGTGGCGCTGCCGGCGCTCCTCCGGCGCGCCCCGGCCCCGCTGTCATCGCCCCTCCGGACGCTGCGCGAGCTGTACCCGGTCATCTGGCTCGCTGGGTTCTGGCCCGAGCTCGGACTGCTGCAGCAACTCCGAATACCGCCGACGTTCGACCAACAGATCGCAGCGCTCGACCTCGCGCTGTTCGGCATCCACGGCTCGCACGTCAACCTGGTGTGGATGCAGCGCATGCCCTACCTGTGGCTGAGCGAGCCGATGCATTTCGCCTACTGGGCGTACTACCTGCTGATCGGTCTCCCGCCGCTCGCCCTGATGCTGCTCGGCCGCACGGCGGCCCTGCGGGACCTGGTGTTCCGCCTCATGCTCACCTACCTCACTTGCTACGCGATCTACCTCGTGTACCCCGTGTACGGGCCCGGCCTCACTCTGCCCCGGTATGCGGGCCCGCTCACTGACGGTCCTTTTTATCGCCTGGTGGACTCGGCGCTCGGCGCAGGCGATTCACCGGGATCGGCATTTCCGAGCTCGCACGTCGCCGGTGCGGTCACGATCGCCTACGCCTGCTCGCGTTGGTTGCCACGCCGGATCGCGACGCTCCTGTGGCTCGAAGCAATCGGCGTGCTCGTCTCGACCGTGTACACGCAGAATCACTTCCCGGTCGACGCGCTGGCGGGTTGCGCGGGAGCCTGGCTGCTCCAGATCGCGGTCGCGGGACCGGTGGCGCGCTGGCTGGGCGACTGCTCCACGGTGCCGGCGCCCGTCTTGCCCCTGTTTGCGCCCACCGCGGTTGCGGCAGGCGCCGGGAGCGATCGGTGAGCGGTCTCACGGTTGTGACCGGCGCCACGGGGTTCATCGGCGGCCATCTCGTGCGGCAGCTCGTCGCCGACGGCGTCCACACGCGCGTGCTGGCGCGCCGCCCGGAGTCCCTCTGCGCGGCCCTGCGGGCCCGAGTGGAGGTGGTGCGGGGCGACGTGCGTGATGCCGGCACGCTGCTCGCGGCGGTGCGCGGAGCGGAGACCGTGCTGCATCTCGCCGCCTGCGCCCGCGCCTGGGCACGCGACGCGGCCGAGTTCACCGCGGTGAACGTGCACACGGTCGAACGGCTGCTCGAGTCCGCCCACGCCGCCGGGGTGAGCCGGCTCGTTCATGTGTCGACCATGCTCACGCTCCCCCCGGGGCGACCCGCTCCACTCGACGGCCTCGCCGCCCGCCCGACGCCCTACGAAGAGTCGAAGCGGGCAGGGGAGCGGCTCGTGGAGTCGTATGCGGCTGCGGGGCGACACGCGGTGATCGTGCATCCGACACGCGTCTACGGATCGGGCCCCTGCAACGACGCCAACGCCGTGACGCGCGTAATCGCGCTGTACCTCCGCGGGCGGTTCCGGGTGCGGCTCGACGATGGCGACGTCCTGGCCAGCTACGTGCACGCGGCGGACGTCGCCGACGGGATCCGGCGGGCGGCGTGCGCTGGACGCTCGGGGGCCCATTACGTGCTGGGCGGCGAGAATCTCTCGTTCCGCGCGTTCCTCGATCTCGTCGGAGAGGTCTCGGGCGTGAGGCGCAGAGTGGTCGCCCTGCCCCGGGCGGCCGCCCTGGTGGCGGGGTACGCCGCGCTCCTGTGGGGGCGGCTCGGGGGCGACGTGGCCATCACGCCCGGATGGGTCCGCGTGTTCCTCGAGCACCGCCCCGCCGACGTCGAGCCGGCGCGAAGCGATCTGGGTTACGCGCCGCGATCGGCGCGGGCCGGCGTGGCGGAGACCGTCGTGTGGCTGCGCGGCGGCGGAGGGAGCTGGCCATGGCCGCTCGCTGGCTGAGGGAGCCGCGACGGCGCCCCGAGGCGCTGCTCGCCGTCGCCACGCTCGCGCTGCTCTGCTTCTATTATTTCGCGCGCGCCGACGCCGTCGGCGTGTACTCCCGCCCGCGCGGCTGGTTCGCCCTCACCGCCGCGCCGCTCGCGCCGCCGCTGCATTTCGTCGCCGCGGCGCTGCTCCTCGCCGTTGTTCCCGTGCTCGCCGCCCGGCGGCTCACGGGACTCTCCCTCACGGACCTGGGACTCGGGCTAGGGCGCTGGCGCGCGGGAGTCGTCTGGGTCGCCATCGGTGTTCCCCTCGCCGTTCTGGCGGGCCGCATCGCCGCGCTGTCTCCGGCAATCCGCGCGGTGTATCCGCTCGATCCGGCGCTCACGGCCGCCCCTGCTACCTTCGGCGGCTACGCGGCGCTGCAGCTGCTCTACTTCGGCTCCTGGGAAGTGCTGTTTCGAGGCGTGCTCCTCTTCGGACTGCGGGGAGTTATGGGCGACACGTCGTCCAACCTCGTGCAGACGGCGCTGTCGGTGACGGCGCATTTCGGCCGGGCGCTGAACGAGGCCTGCGCGGCGGGCCCGGCGGGACTCGTGTTCGGCGCGATCGACCTGCGCCTGGGATCCGTCTGGTATGTCGCGCTGCTGCACTGGCTTGTGGGCGTGAGCATGGACTGGTTCATCGTGACGACCTGACGGCGCATCCCGAGGCGCACGCGCCTTGTCCGGGTCGCGCGAGCCCCGTTACAATTCGCCGCTGTGAACATCCGCTTCACGGGGCCTCTCGGCTGCATCCTCGCGCTGGGCACGCCGGGCGGGCCCGCCCCCCGGCCGGCCGATGCCGGCGCGCGCATGATCGCCGATGCGCGCCGGGGCGCGATGATCATCGAGCTCGCGCCTGTGGACCTGCCCGCCCACGCCTCGCATCACGAGGTGGCCCAGCCGCCCGTCGCGATCCTGCAAGTGCCCGCGGGCGGGTGGATCTACGGCTTCCACGTGGAGGTCGTGGACGCGGACGGCCGTCTGCTGCCTCCGGAGATCGTGCATCACTTCAATCTGATCGACCCGGACCATCGCGAGCTGTTCCTCCCGATCTCGCGGCGACTCGTCGCCGCCGGAAAGGAGACCGGGGACCAGCGGCTGCCGTGGCTCCTGTTCGGATTGCCGCTCGAGCGCGGATCCCGGGTGCTCGCGAGCGCGATGGTGGAGAACCCGACGCCCGTGGCCTACCGCGGCGCGCGCGTGCGGCTCGTGCTGCCCTACGTGCCGGACGGCAGGCCCTGGCCGTTCTTCCGGGTGTTCCCCTGGCAGCTCGACGTGGCCTTTCCGGTGGGCGACAAGTCGTTTGACCTCCCACGAGGCCGGTGGTCGAAGTCGTACGAGGGGAGCCCCGCGGTGGCGGGGACGGTCGTGGCGATCGGCGGCCACGTGCACGATCTCGCCGAGGCCATCGAGTTCGCCGACGCTACGACCGGCGAAGTGATCTATCGGGCGGCGCCGCTGACGGACTCGAGTGGGGAGGTGGTCGGCGTCCCCGTCGGCCGGTTGTACCGCTGGAGGCGGCTCGGCGTCCGCATCGTGCCCGGGCACCGCTATCGCGTCACGGTCTATTACAACAACCCCAGCGACGCGGTGATTCCGGATGGCGGCATGGGGGTGGTGGCGGGCATCTTCGTGCCGGACCGGCACATGACCTGGCCGGCCGCGAACCCGGCGGACTCGCTCTACCAGCAGGACCTCCGTCACGCCATGCGACTGGTCGGGAGTGAGCACGACATGAACATGCACCATGCGATGAGTCACCACTGAGCCTCAAAGCAGTCTTGTTCGATTTCGGCGGCACCCTGGAAGCCGACGGCGTGAACTGGGGACCGCGCTTCCATGCGGCGTACGTCGAGGGGGGCGGCGCCCTGGAGTACGCGACGTTCGAGCCGATCTACAAGGAATCCGACCGCGCGCTGGGCCGCCTCTCCGGCATCGAGGGCCTCGGCTTCCGGGCGACAGTTGAGGCGCAGGCGGACCTGCTGCGCGATCTGCTACCGGCAGCAGAGCGCTTCGACGCGCGACGCGTGGCCGCGCGGTTTCACGCCGACGCGGTGGCGGTCGTGAACCGCAACCGGCCGATGCTGCAGCGCCTCGCGCGCCGTTATCGGCTGGGGGTCGTCTCCAACTTCACGGGGAACCTGCGGCCCTGTCTCGAGGAGCTGGAGCTGCTCGCGCTGTTCGCCGTGACGAGCGACTCGGCCGTGCTCGGGAGCGCGAAGCCGGACGAGCGCATCTTCCGCGACACGTTGGCGGCGCTGGGCGCGGCACCCGAGGGCGCCTGGATGGTCGGGGACAACTTCGAGGCGGACATTCGGCCGGCCCAGGGGCTCGGGCTGCGAACCTGCTGGCTCGCGCCGCCTCAGCGCGCGGCGCCGGTCGGGTGCGTGCCGAGCGCGCGCATCGGACGGCTCCCGGAGCTGGAACGGATCCTGGGTTAGAGCATGCACGGGCTGATTCTCGCCGGGGGCGAGGGCGCCCGGCTCGCCGCCGGTGGGATCGCGGTTCCCAAGCCGCTCGTGGAGGTGGCCGGGAAGCCGCAGCTCCTGAGGCTGCTCGAGACGCTCGACGCCCTCGGGTGCGATTCACTCACTTGTGCGATTCGCGCGGACCTGGCCGCCGTTGCCCCCTTACTGGACGCGCACCGGTTTCGGGCACCTCTTAAGGTCATGCCCTGCCGGACGCCCTCGTCCCTCCACACGCTGGCCGAGACGCTGCCGGGTGTACCTCCGGGCCCGGTGTTCTGCAGCATGGTGGACACGGTGATGCGGTGGCGCGATTGGGCGGAGGTGTACCGCCAGACCGAGGCGCGGCTGGCGGAGGGGGCCGACGCGGTCCTGGCCGTGACCTCCTTCGTGGACGACGAGTCTCCAGTGTACGTAGGCCGGCACGCGGGAGGGCTCGTCCGCAAGATTAGCGACGAGCCGGTCGCTCCCGTGTGCGTTACGGGCGGAGTTTACGGTCTCGGCATCGAGGCGCGCCGCGCCGTCGCCGGAGCGGTGGGTCGAGGTCTCGAGCGGATGCGCGGGTTCCTGCAGGCGTTCGTCGCCGGCGGAGCCCGGGTTGCCACGGTCGACGTGGCGCGCATCATCGACATCGACCGCCCTTCCGATTTGCAGGTCGCCAACGCCTGGCTGACCGCACCCGACGCTTCAGAACCCGCAGTCTGAGAGGCCACGTCTCGTGCCACAGCTGGTCGCGATCTACCGGAGCCCCGCGTACTCGCCGCTGCAGCATCGGGTGAACGACACCGCGATTCTGGACGCGACGGTGGCGCGACTGACGGGCCGCGGCTGGGACGCGACCAGGACCACGGAGCTCGACGTCGAGCAAGGGCGCCTGCCGGCGGCGGAGCTCTACCTCAACATGTGCCAGGGCTCGCTGGCGGCCGAGCAGCTGATGCCGCTCGAGTCCGACGGGGCGGTCGTCGTGAACCGGCCGTCGTCCGCGCTGAACTGCCACCGCCACCGCCTCGTCAAGAGCCTCGGCGCGGGGACACTGGCCTTCCCCCGGACGATCATCCATTCCAGCGCCGCGTCGCTGCCGCCACCCCAGCAACTCGGGGTCCTCGGTACGCAGCAGGCCAAGGTCTGGGTGAAGCGGGGGGACGTCCACGCCGAGCGGCCGGAGGACGTCGTTGCCGTGCCGCTCGAGCGACTCGGGACCGCGGTCGCTGCGTTCGCGGCGCGGGGCATTCCCTGGGTGGCCCTCCAGGAGCACATTCCTGGGCCGATCGTGAAGTTCTACGGCGTCGCCTATGGGCGCTTCTTCCGCTGGTACGCAGCAGAGGCGGGTTTCGCGGGCGAGCGGCCTCCGATCGACGAGACCGCGCTCCAGGCGGTGGCCTTTGACGCGGCGGAGCGCCTCGGGCTCGAGGTGTTCGGCGGGGACGTAGCGTTTCCGGTGCCGGACCGCCCGGTGCTGATTGACATCAACGACTGGCCGAGTTTCGCGCCGTTCCGCGACGCGGCGGCGGGCGCGATCGCCGAATACATCCAGGACCGAATGGAGCGCAGGACGCACCCGTGATCGAAGCGCAGCGCGGTATCCACATCCCCGGTCCCAAGTCCAAGGCCGCCTTCGACGCCGAGGCGCGGTACCTGGCGCCGGGAATGCAGAGCGTCGCTCTCTTCAGCCAGCTGTGCATCGAGCGCGGGGAAGGCGCGGTCCTGTATGACGCCGACGGGAATCGCTACATCGACCTCCTCGCCGGCGTGGGCGTGGCGAGCCTCGGTTACGCGCACCCCAAGTACGTGGAGGCGATGGGGCGCCAGCTCGCCCACGTCCACGTGGGGAGCTTCACGACGGAGCACCGCGCGGCCCTCGTCAAGCTGCTCGCGGAGCTCGCCCCCGGCGACCTCAACCGCACCCAGCTCTATTCGAGCGGCGCCGAGGCGGTGGAGGCGGCCGTGCGGCTCGCGAAGTCCCGCACCGGCCACACCGAGGTCATCGGGTTCTGGGGCGGGTTCCACGGCAAGACCGGGGGGGTGCTGCCGGTGCTGGGCTCGAACTTCAAGCACGCACTCGGGCCGCTCATGCCGGGCACGTACCTGAGCCCGTACGCCGCGTGCGCGCGCTGCGTGTTCGACAAGACGTTCCCGTCGTGCGAGTGGCACTGCGTGGAGTTCTTGCGCAAGAAGATCGAGATCGAGACGACGCACGACGTCGCCGCGATCATCGTAGAGCCGATCCAGGGGACCGCGGGCAACGTCGTGCCACCGCCCGGCTACCTGCGCATGCTGCGCCACCTCGCCGACGAAGTCGGGGCGCTCCTCATTTGCGACGAGATGCTGACGGGCTTCGGCCGGACGGGGAAGATGTTCGCCATCGAGCACGAGCAGGTCGTGCCGGACGTGCTCACCGTCGGCAAGGGCTTCGGCGGGGGCTTCCCCATGAGCGGGCTCATCATCCGCGAAGAGGTCGCGTTCGCCAAGCCGTTCGCGAACCCGAGCGGCAGCTCGTCGAGCTACGGCGGCAACCCGCTCGCGGCCGCGGCGGCGCGGATCACGGTCGAGACGATCCTCGAAGACGGGCTGGTGGAGCACGCCCGCCGGGTAGGGGAGCGGATGCTCGCCGAGATGAAGTCGTGGGAGCGCGACGTGCCGATCGTGTCCGACGTGCGCGGCCGGGGCCTCATGATCGGCATGGATCTCGTCGTCCCGGGGACGCGGCAGCTGCTCACCAAGAAGGCCACGCGGCGGATCTTCGACGCCCTGCTCGCGCGCGGGGTGCTCGCCATGATCTACAACCCCGAGGTGCGCATCAACCCCCCGCTCGTGATCTCCGAGGACCAGGCGATGACGGCCCTCGCGATCCTGAAGGAGGTGCTCGGTGAAGCCGCAGAACGACCTCTCGCATAAGGGGCAGGCGGTTGAGGAGTGGGCCGATCTGCGGTTCTTCCGGCCCATCGGGATTCGCATCGCGCGGGCGCTCTATCCCACGGGGATCTCGCCTGATCAAGTGACGTTGTGGTCGATCCTGATCGGACTCGTGGCCGGGCACCTGTTCGCCTACCGCGACCGCTGGACCGACCTCATCGGGGTCGTGCTGTTCATCGTGTCGGACATCTTCGACTCCGCGGACGGCCAGCTCGCCCGACTGCGGGGTACCTCCACCCGGTTCGGCCGGGCGCTCGACGGGATCGGCGACAACGTCCGGTTCATCAACCTGTACTTCCACCTGCTGTACCGGCTGATTCACGGCGGCTGGTGGTGGCCCGGAGCGGTGCTGCTCGTGGCGTTCGCGGGGCTCGCCCACACGTTTCAGAGCGCCGCCGTGGACTTCGTGCGGAACGCGTTCCTGCGGATCGGCGTCGGTGACCGGGGCGAGCTCGACCTGCCCGAGGACCTGGAGCGGCCCGCTGCCGGAACGCTGCTGGAGCGGTTCGGCGCCCGGGTGTATCGCGACTACGTCGTGCGGCAGTCGCAGCTGTTTCCCCGCACCGTCCGCCTGATCCGGCAGCTGCGCCAGGTGAGGGTGCCGGTGGGGTTCCGCGCCGAGTACAGCGAGCGGCAGCAGCTCCTGCTCCCGCTGTGCAGTTGGCTGGGACAGAACATCCGCTTCGTGCTGCTGGGCGTGGCGGGCCTTTCGGGCCACATCGCCGCCTACCTGTGGACGGTCGCCGGGCCGATGAGCCTGCTGCTCGTGGTCCTCGTGCTGCTCCACGAGTGGAACGCGACGGCGCTGGGTGAGATCCTCGACAGCCAGCGCGATGCCTACGCCCCCGTCTCCTGAGCTTCGCCGGTACCGGGGTGTGATCTTTGGGTCGGGCGGCATCGCCCGCTCGGCCCACCTGCCGGCGTTCCTGGAGGCGCCCGGCGTGCGCGAGCGCGTGGAGATCGTCGGTCTGGTCGACGGCGCGCGCGACGTGGAGCCCGCGGACGGGATCCGCCTGCTGGAGCGGCAGGATCAGGTGGCGGAGCTCGGGCCCGTCGACTTCATCGACATCTGCACTCCGACAGCCTCCCACGTCGCGCTCACCCTGTGGGGGCTGGAGCGGGGCTATCACGTCCTGTGCGAGAAGCCGGTCGCGTTGACGCGGTCTGAGGCGGTGCGCATCGGCGACGCGGCGCGGCAGCGCGGCCGCGTCGTCGTGCCGTGCCATCAGTACCGCTTCAACCCGGTGTGGCGGCAGATCAAGGACTGGCTGCGCGAGGGCGCGATCGGCCACTGGCATCTGGCCGAGCTGTCCGTGCACCGACTGCTCGCCGATCCGGGAGCCCGCGCTCAGGGCGGGGAGACGCCGTGGCGGGTGACGCTGGACGAGGGCCGGGGCGGGGTGCTCGTCGACCACGGCACGCATCTCGTATACCAGGCCCTCGACGTCGCCGGGTTGCCGCGCGCCGTGAGCGCGTGGACGGGCCGGCTGCGGCATCACCGCTACGAGGTCGAGGACACGGCCAGCGTACTGCTCGAGTATCCCGACCGCCTCATCACGATGTTCTTCACATGGGCGGCCCGCAGCCGGGAGAATCTCGTGCGCTTCATCGGCGAGCGGGGCACGATCGCCTGGGTGGGTGGGGAGCTGCGGCTCGATGCGGATGGTCGGTCCGAGCGCATCGATTACTCGGCCCAGCTCGACAAGGCCTCCTACCAGCGCTGGTTCGCCGGGCTGTTCGCGACGTTCGTGACGGCGATGGACTCGGGCGCCGCCGATCCGTACCTCCAGGACATCCAGCGCGTCGCGGCCGTGCTGGAAGTCGCCTACCAGGCCGCCGAGCGCGGCGTCAGACTGCCCATCCCGGACGGCGCGTGAGCCGCCGGGTGCAGCTGCTGCTGTTCCTCGGCGGGTCGGCCGTGTTCGCGTATCTCGTCACGCGGATCGGCGTGGGCCGCTTGGTCGCGGACGCGCAGCGGACCGGCTGGATGTTCGTGCCGATCCTCTCCCTCTACGGGCTCGTGTACGTGTGCAACGCGCGGGCCTGGTGGCTGATGATGGCCGACGAGCCCAGCCGGCCCCCGTTCTGGCGCACCTACGCCATCACGGTGTCGGGGTTCGCGCTCAACTTCGTGACCCCCATGGTGAACGTCGGGGGCGAGCCGTTCAAGATCGCGGCCGCGTCGCCCTGGCTCGGCGTGCGCCGCGCGGCGGGATCCGTCATCTGCTACCAGATGCTCCACACGCTCGCGATGGTATTGAGCTGGCTGACGGCGCTGGCGTTGGGCCTGCTGCTCCTCCCGCGCGAGCCCGTGACGGTCGCGGTCCTGCTCGCGGCCGCCGTCGTGCTTGTGGGGCTCACGCTGCTGCTCTTGTCGGCGCATCGCCGGGGTCTCCTGGAAAAGCTGCTGGACGTGCTGCATGGCCTGCCGCTCCTCAAGCGATTGGCCCGCGCGCTCGAGCCGCGGCGCGAGCTGCTCGTGCAGATGGACGAGCAGATCGCGCAGTTCTATCACCGCGATCGCCGGCGCTTCTTCGCGGCACTCGGTTTCGAGTATCTGGGCCGCTGCATCTTCATGGGCGAATACTGGCTGATCTTCCTCAGCGTCGGCGTGAGCGCGGGTTACCTGACGGCGTACCTCGTCGGTGGGCTGTCGTCCTTGATCCTCAACGCGCTGTTCGTGGTGCCGTTCGAGGTGGGCACGAAGGAAGGCTCGCTCTATCTCCTGTTCCGGCTCCTGGGACTCGACCCCGCGCTCGGCGTCTATACCGCGATCGTGGCCCGCCTGCGGGACGTCGTCTGGATCGGCGCCGGATTGGCGCTCGTGTGGCTCGCCGGGCGCCGCGCCGCTCCCCAGCGCGCCTGACATGACGATCGTCACCCACATCCTCGCCACGACCCTCGGGGTCCAGGCGATGCAGCTGCACGGCCGCGAGGCGGCGCTCGCGTACGCCTTCGGCGTCGGCGTGGACGTGGACCACGCGATCAAGGCGCCCTACTACCTGAAGCACGTCGGCCTGCGCGACCGGCGCGGCTACTACTGGCGCTCCTCGCTGCAGGAGCCGGTGGCGCTCCTGTGGATCATCCCGCTCGCGCTGCTGTTGCACTCGATCGTGCCGGTGCTCTTCTTCGCGATCCACGCGGCGATGGACTACAGCGTGCGATTCGAGAAGATGCCGCTCTACCCGTACTCGCGCTGGGTGACCCGCGGCTGGCTCACGGGCATACCGGACAAGGTGAAGGAGGGGGTCCTGGTCGCGGCGCTCGTCGTCCTGAACGCCCTGATATGGTGGTCGCGCCGCCATGTATGAGTTCGCCCCCGCGCTCGGGCGCGCGCTCGACCGCGCGATCCGACCGCTGCTGCGGCTCCTGCACCTGGGACTCGGGATCACGCCCGCCCAGATCACGTGGGCGGCGTTCTGGGCGAGCGCGGCCGCGGCCGCGACGATCGCCACCGGCCGTCTCGTCCCGGGGCTCGCGCTGATGGCTTTGGGGCAGGTCCTGGACGGCCTGGACGGCGGGATAGCGAGGGAGTTCGGGCTCGCGTCGGCGGCCGGGCGACGGCTCGACACGCGGCTCGACCGCGCGTCGGAGGCCGTGATCTTCGCCGGGCTCGCGGCCGCGGGCCTCGTACCGCGGCGACTCGCCCTGCTCGCCTTCGTCGCGATTCTCCTCGTGACGAGCATCGCGGAGCGCTCGAAGCTCGACCCGGGGGTGAAGCGGTTCGCGCTCTACTTCGGCCTGTGGGTCCCGTATCCGCTGATCTTCACGGTCATCTTCGGCGTGAATCTCGCCGCCTACGTGGTGGGGCTGCTTCTCGTCGATCTCGAGTTCCAGCGCAGGATGGATGCGCTGGGCGGCGACCTCGACACGGTTGCGTCGCGCGCTGCCGCCCTGGAGGACGCCGAGTCGCGCTAAGCGCGGCTCGCGTCGGCTTCCCAGACGCGACGCGGCAGCGGGCTCGCGGCGAACGGCTCGCGGGAAACGCCCCAGCGCAGCGACGCCAGCACGGCCCCCGCTACGATCAGCCCCGCCAACGCGTCCACGGCGTAGTGGAACTGGCCGTACACCACGGCGGCGATGAGCCCCAGGGTGAGGGGCGTCAGCACGAGGCCGAGGGGGCGCCAGTAGCGCAGCGCGCACAGGGCCGCGACGACCGCGGCCGCGACGTGGGAGGACGGAAACGCGGCGCCCCAGGAGTCGCCCAGGTCGAGCACCCGATCTGTGAGCTGTGCCGGCCACACGGCGGTCGCCGCATTGTGGGCCTGCTCGAACGCGTAACGGGGACCGGCCACCGGGAAGAACAGGAACATGACGTAGCAGACGTAGAACGTCACCATGACGGCGAAGATGGTGCGCCGCGCCGGGTCGCGGCGGCCGGAGAGCCAGAGGCCGAGCGGGGATCCGTAGAGGATGGCGTAGTACGCGAGATAGCAGGTGTGCAGCAGCCAGGACAGCACGGGGCTGGGCATCTCCCGGATCCAGCGGTAGGAGAGCTGGGAGCCGAACACCAGCAGCTCGAGCCGCTGGATCGCGAGGTCGTGCTGGTAGCCGAGATCGACGTTGACGACGCCCACCTCGGCGTAGAGCCCGCCCAGGAGCAGCATCGGGTACCAGTCGCCGAGAAAGCGGCCCACCGGGCCCGCCTCCCGGGCCCGGGAGGCGAGGAGCACGAGCACCACGAGGAGCGCCTGCGCCACCATCAGCGAATCCCACCCGGCGTGGTCTTCGCCGGTGAACGCGAGCACGGCCCCCGTCGCGACGGCGACGTAGAGCAAGGTGGCGATGTCGACGGGCGTGAACCGTGACGTGCTCACAGCCATCCCTCCGTGCGATACCACTCGGCGGTGCGCCGCAGCCCCGTCTCCAGGTCCACGCGCGCCCGCCATCCCGTGTCCCGCTCCAGTGCGTCGGCGCGGCAGGTCCAGGCCGCCGCGAGGAAGTCTTCGGCTTTGTCGGCCGAAAGGATCGTGGAGCGACCGGCGAGCCGCGCGGCGCTCCCGATCGTCCACAGGATCGCGCGCGCGGCCGGCCCCGGAATGTGCAGCAGCCGCGGCGTCTTGCCGAGCGCCCGTCCGATCGCCTGGATGAGCTCCGTGTTGCTCGTCGCCACGGGGTGCGCCGCGAAGTAGATCCGGTTCGCCGTTGCCGGGGTCGAGCCCGCCGCGATCAACGCCTCGGCGAGGTCCCCCGCATAGATGACCGACAGCTCCTGCGAGCCGTCACCGAATCGTGGCACGACCCCCACCCGCACGAGCTTGAACGCCGTGAGGACCCCGTGGTCCCATTCGCCGTACACGATGGGTGGGCGCACGATGGTCCAGGGGAACCGCATCGCCCGCACCAGCACCTCCGCCGCGAGCTTAGAGCGCCCGTAGTCGCTGACGGGTGCCGGGGGGCGGCGCTCGTCCACCGGGTGGCCGGGCGTCGTCGGCCCGGCAGCGGCGAGCGAGGAGACGAGCACGAAGCGGCGCGGGGGAGCGTCGGCGGCCGCCTGGAGCAGGTTCGCCGTGCCGTCGCGGTTCGCCGCCATGAACTCGTCGGCCGTGTGGGCGCTGATGCGCCCCGCGACGTGATAGACGACCTCCGCTCCCGCGACCCCGTCGCGCAGCGCCCGCGCGTCGTCCAGGTCGCCGCGCACGATCCGCACGCCGCGCCAGCCCCGGGCCTGGGCCTTGGTCGGGGTGCGGACCAGACACGTGACCTGGTCGCCGCGGGCCACGAGCGCCCGCACGAGGTGCGCGCCGACGAAGCCCGTGCCGCCCGTGACGAAGGCCTTCACAGCGGCTTGTCGTAGATCCGATACGTCTTGTACGGGACGAAACCGAGCTGCCGCGCGCCGTTCACCATGGCGGGGTTGTCCTCCAGGATCCAGCCTCCTTCGCCCCAGGTGTAGCCCTTGGCGTTGGCCTTTTCCCAGATCCAGTGATACATCAGCGCGTCCACACCGGTCCCGCGGTACTCGGGGAGCACCCCGAGCAAGAGCACGCGGAGGCGACTGATGCGGCGCGCGTGCCACAGGACCTTGAGGACGCCCGGGAACAGGCGGCCGGACGGGTTGTGCTTGAGGGCCACGTTCATGTCGGGGAGCGCGACCGCGAACCCGATCACTTTGCCCGCCCGCTCGGCGAAGCAGACGAGCTCGGGTACGACGACCGGCTTCAATTGTTTCGCCAGGTGGTCGATCTCCGCGTCCGTGAGCGGCACGAAGCCCCAGTTCTTCTCCCACGCCTGGTTGTAGAGCGCCTTGACGAGCTCGACTTCCGCGGTGAACCGCTTCATGTCGAGCGCCCGCAGGGTGATGCCCCGTCGCTCGGCCACGAGCTTGGCGCCGCGCACCAGCCGCTCGGGCATGTGATCGCTCGAACTCTCAACGGCGATCAAGTCCTTCGCCTTGGTGAACCCGTAGCGCTCGTGCAGGGCGACGTAGTACGGCGGGTTGTGGGGCATCATCAGCGTGGGGGACGTCTCGAAACCATGCACCAGGAGCCCGCACTCGTCGTTGATCGACGGGCTCATCGGCCCGCGCATCGTGTCACAGCCCTTGTGGCGCAGCCACTGAGCGGCGGTGTCGAACAGCGCGTCGGCGAGCGTTTGGTCGTTCACCGACTCGAAGAAGCCATAGAACCCGACCCGGTCGTGGTGCTCGCGGTTATGCGCGTCGTTCTTGATGGCGGCGATCCGTCCGACGGTCCGCCCTCCCGACTGTGCGACGAAATACTGCGCTTCGGCGTGTCGGAAGAAGGGGTTCTTCCTGGGGGAGAGCAGCGTGCGCACGTCCATCCGCAGCTGAGGCACCCACTGCGGGTCGCCGCGGTGATGGTCGTAGGGAAATGCGATGAAACGTTCGAGACCGCGCCCGTTCGAGACGGGCGCGATCCGCACAGCGCTCAGACGACCCCCAACTCTTTTCCGAGCCTGCCGAAGGTCTCGAGCGCGTAGTCGATCTGGTCGTCCGTGTGCGTGGCCATCACGCTGGTCCGCAGGCGGCAGCGCGACGGCGGCAGCGCCGGCGGCACCACGGGATTCGTGAACACGCCGGCGTCGAACAGCTTGCGCCAGAAGATCAGCGTCTTCTCGAACTCGCCGATGAGGAACGGAATGATGGGTGTCTCCGTCGTGCCGATGTCGAAGCCCAGCGAGCGGAGGCCGTCCTGGATGCGGTGGGCATTGTGCCACAGGCGCTCGCGGCGCTCCGGCTCGCGCTGCATGACGCGCAGGGCGGCCAGCACGCCGGCGGTGTTGGACGGCGGCAGGGCAGCCGTGAAGACCAGCGGCCGGGCGTTGTAGCGCAGGTAGGTGATCACGGCCTCGGGTCCCACCAGGAAGCCGCCGATGGACGCGAGCGACTTCGAGAACGTGCCGACGATCAGGTCCACCTCGTCCGCCAGGCCGAAGTGGGCGGCGGTGCCGTCGCCCTTGGGGCCGAGCACGCCTACCGCGTGGGCGTCGTCGACCGCGAGAACGGCGCCGTGCCGCTGCGAGATCTTGAGCAGGGCCGGGACGTCGGCGATGTCGCCCTCCATCGAGTACACGCCGTCCACGATGATCATCTTGCCGATGCTGGCGGGCGCCTTCTGGAGCCGGCGCTCGAGCTCGGCCAGATCGCCGTGCGCGAACCGCTGCGTTTCGCCGAACGCCAGCTTGGCGCCGTCGACGATGGAAGCGTGGTCCAGCTTGTCGAGGAACACCAGATCCCCGCGCCCCACCAAGCCCGACACCACGCCCAGGTTCGCCTGGTAGCCCGTGGAGAAGACGACGCACGCCTCTTTGCCGAAGAACTCGGCGAGCTCGGCCTCGAGCTGCACGTGCAGGTCGAGGGTGCCGTTCAAGAGCCGGCTCCCCGTGCACCCCGAGCCGTAGCGATCGAGCGCCGACTTGGCGGCGGCGAGCACGTCCGGGTGGTGCGTGAGCCCCAAATAGTTGTTGGAGCCCATCATGATCCGCTCTTTGCCTTCGATGACGACGACGGTGTCTTCGGAGCGGGAGATCGGCTTGTACCACGCGTGCAGGCCCGCCGCCTGAACCTCGCGGGCCTTCGGAAGGAATGTGCGGCACTTTTCGAATAGTGCGACGTGCTGCAGGGTCTCGGTACTCACGGGGCCCCCAGGGCGTTTGATGGGAAAAGGCAGGGTACAGGTTAGCGGGGCGGTCGCAAAACCGCAAGGTGTCGCGGGCGCGAGACTTAGCACGTGTCGCCGCGACAACGTAACTTCATGGCCTTCCCGTTCGCGGAGCTCCGCACATGCGCCGGTTGGCCGTCGCCTGGATGCTGTTGTTCGCCCTCCCGCGCGCGCGGGCGCACGCGCAGGCGGGCCCGATCTATCGCGCCTCGTGGTGGGACGCCGCGAGCGTCGGCGCCGCCGGCGCGTTGTTCGTCCTACCAACGGTGCTGGACTTGCCGAAGGGACCACCTTCATGTGGCTCGACTGCGCCGTGCGACCCGGCGACTATACCGACGGTGGACCGGTCGGCGCTGCACACGTTCTCCCATGGCGCGGGCACGGCGAGCACCGCCCTGCTCGCCGGGGTGGCCGGGCTCACGGCGTTCGCCTCGCTCCAGGGGCTCCCGGCCCGGCAAGCGCGGGGCAACTTCGTGATGCTGGCCAACGCGGCGGCCTGGACCGCGGCCTCGACCGAGTGGCTCAAAGCCGTGATCCGGCGGAAGCGGCCGGTGCTCTACACGAGCGGCGCCGCGGCGGCTGTCGCCGACCGGGAGAATCAGGAGTCGCTCCCCTCGGGCCACGCGTCGCTCGCCTTCGCCGCGGCGACGTCGTACCTCGTGCTGGCGCGGCGCCAACATCTGCCCCACCGGACGCGCAACGCGATTCTGCTGTACGCCGGCGCAGTCGGCGTAAGCGCGCTACGGGTGGCGGCCGGGAAGCACTTTCCCACCGACGTGGCGGCCGGGGCGGCCCTGGGGAGCGGGATCGGCTGGCTCGTGGCGACGATCCACCCGAGGGTGCCGTGAAGTCGCCCGCCGATGGATACCCTCCGTTGAAACTCCGCACTCCACATTCCGCATTCCGCATTTCGGGGTTCGCGTGACCCAGCTGCCGCGCGTGATGACGCTCCGCGACGTCGTGCTGTTCAACATCACGGCGATCGTCGGGCTGCGCTGGCTGACGACGGCTGGTCGCATCGGGCCGGCGAGCCTCGTGCTGTGGGTGATCGCGATGGTGATTTTCTTCCTGCCGTCGGCGATGGCGGTGCGCGAGCTCGCCGACATCGACCCCGGGGAAGGGGGCATCTATCGGTGGGCCACCCGGGCGTTCGGCCCGCGTCACGGGTTTCTCGCCGGCTGGGGCTATTGGGTGAACAACCTCGTCTACTACCCGTCGCTCCTGCTCACGAGCGGCGCGATCGTGGCCTACGTCGGGGGGCCGGGGTTCGTGCACCTCGCCGAGAACAAGTGGTTCATCGCCGCGTTTTCGCTCGGCAACCTGTGGATCGCGGTGGGGCTGAACCTGGTTGGGCTGCGGGTGGGCAAGTGGGTGCAGAACCTGGGCGCGTACGGCACCTGGCTGCCGGCGGCGATCTTCGTGCTGCTCGCCCTCTGGTCGTTCGCGACGCACGGCAGCGCGACGCCGTTCACGGCGGCGGCGCTCGTGCCGGCGCACCTCGATCTCCCGCTCCTCTCGCTGTTCGCGACGATGACGTTCGCGTTCGCCGGGCTCGAGCTGGCGCCGACGCTGGGCGACGAGATCCGGGACCCGGTGGCGACGCTGCGGCGCGGCATCGTGCTCTCCGGGATCGGCGTCGTGGCGATGTACGTGCTGGGGACGGCGGCGATGCTTGTGGCGCTCCCCGCCGAGACGGTGAGCGTCACCAACGGGATGCCGCAGGCGACCGCTACCCTGGTCGAGCGACTCAGTGTCCCTTGGCTCGCGCCCGCGGCCGCCCTCGTCGCCGCGCTGCTGACGCTCGGCAACCTCGGGGGCGTGGGCGCGTGGATCGCCGGGACGGCCCGGATTCCCTTCGTCGCCGGGGTGGATCGCGTGCTCCCGCTCGCCTTCGGCAAGGTGCACCCGCGCTGGCAGACGCCCTACGTGGCTCTGTTGGTGCAGGGTGGGGTCGCCACCGTGTTCGTCGTGGCGGGGCTCGCGGGCTCGACCGTGCACGACGCCTACCTCGCCCTCGTGGATACGACGATCGTGCTGTTCTTCATCCCCTACCTGTACCTCTTCGCCGCCTACCTCCGGCTGCGGCGCGAGCGCACGCCGCTCGGGCAGGCGGCGGGGTGGGCGGGGCTCGTCGCGGTGCTGCTCTCCATCGGGCTGGCCTTCGTCCCCGCGGCGGACGTCGCGAACCCGCTCGCGTTCGAAGCGAAGGTCGTGGGCGGCGTGGTCGGATTCATGGGTGCCGGGCTCGTGCTGCTGCGCCGACCGAAGGGAGTCCTTTAGGACGCGGTGTGAGAGAGCGCACAGCGGCCGCGGGCGGGCCGGCCTAGGGTACCTTTGTCTCGCGAGCCGGGTAGAGTAGTTGAGCCGGCAGTTGCCGTTTCCCATCGTTCCAAACTGGACCCGCGTGTGACGCGAACCCGCGTGCTGTTGGTGGGCTTGCTTGTCGCCGTGCTGCTCCCGCCGGGTGGCTACGCCCAGGGGCGGCGCGCTCCGCGTCGGGAGATTCCGGGCCTCGACTTCTCGCCCAATGGCGTGTGGCGCACGCGGGCGCGCGAGGTGCGGCGCTACCGCGCTGCGCTCCTCAGTCAGCGCGCCTTCAGCATGCTGAACGCCCCGCTCGCGGCCGGCGCGCCGCTCGCGCTGCCGCAGACGCCCCAGGCCAGCCCGCCCCAGGTCGTGAGTGGTGTACTCAAGGTTCCCGCGATCATGCTCCAGTTCAAGGACGTCGCAGCGCAGCACGTCCGGTCGGAGTACGATCAAGTGCTGTTCGCAAGCCCAACGCCGCCGCTCGGCCGCCCTTACACGTACCGCACCTACTATCAGGAGCTGTCGAACGGGCTGCTGGACATCCAGGGACAGACCTACGGGCCCACCACGCTCGCGAACAATGAAGTGGCCTACACGGGGACCCCACCGTGTGGCGGCAACCCGATCCCCGGGAATGCGAACTGCAACGGGCTGTTCACTAACAGCCAGATTCCGGACCCGTTCACCCGGATGCAAAACGGGCTGCGCGAGGCACTGCAGAATCTCGAGGCAGGCATCGACTTCTCCCAGTACGACGCGGATGGGGATGGGTACGTGGACCTCGTCGCCTTCATCCAGCCCGCGCAGGACGGCGCCTGCGGCGGCCAGATGAACAACCACGCGTGGTCGCACCGCTCATCTCTGGACTTCGTCACGACCCAGGTGAACCCGAGCCACCCCAACCCGAGCGATCCACTGCACTTCTTCAGGGTGAGGGACTACATCCTGGAGAGTGGATTGGGCGGGGTCACGGGGTGCGATGTCACCCAGATCATGCCCATCGGCACGGTGGCCCACGAAACGGGCCATGGGTTCGGGTTGCCGGACCTCTACAGCACGGACGGCAGCTCAGAGGGGATCGGTGAATACGGGCTGATGAGCAGTGGCAATTACACGACAGGGTTGTCCCCGTCGCGCATGGACGCGTGGTCGCTCAACGAGCTGGGCTGGGTCACGCTCGCTCCGATCACGGTGAGCAGCGTGGACACCTTCGGTGCCGCCCCGACGTCGGACACGGCGTTCGTGGTTCAGCCAACGGGACCGAATCCTCGCGGCGAGTACTTCCTGCTCGAGAACCGCCAGCCGGTGCAGTCCGACAGCGCCATGATCCGCATCCATTGCGGCGTGAGCGGCAATCCGGCGGGCTGCGGTGGCGGGCTGCTCATCTACCACGTGGACGCGCAGCAGGTGACGAACGGCACCGCGTTCGGCAACAACAGCGTGCAGAACGGGCCGATCCACGGCCTCGAGCTGATGCAGGCCGATGGGCTCGGCAACCTGGACGCGAACCCGAGCGCCGCGGCGTCGAACCGCGGTGACGGCGGCGATCCGTACCCGGGGATCACGGCCAACCCCCGCTTCTCCTTCGGCACCAAGCCGGCGGCGTTGAAGAACTCTGACGGAACGTTCGTGGGGTTCGGCATCGACTCGATAAAGCAACTCACGCTGCCCAATAACGCGATGTCGTTCTACCTACAGTTCGGGAACGTGACGGTCGTCAAGGCGAGCGACCCGGCGGCCATGGTGTCCTTCGACGGCGCGCCCTACTTCGTGTTCCGCGACATGCTGGACAGCCTCTCGACCCACACGATCGCTGTCGCGGACATCCAGTTCTCGAGCGACGCTCGGACGCGCTATCGCTTCCAGTCGTGGTCGGACGGCCTCGCGGCCACGCACATGATCACTGGCCAGCCCCAGGGCGTTACGCTGACGGCCACGCTCGCCCGCGACCGGCAGCTCGTCTATGTCGCCTCGAACAACAACGGGCACATCGACGTGAGCCCCGCGACGCCGAGCGGGTCCTTCGTCGTCGAGGGAACGGCGATCACCCTCACGGCGACGGTGGACGCGACGGGCTACCTGTGGGGCGGGTGGCTCGGGGACACACTATCGCGGAACACCCAGATCACGCTCCCCATGAACCGGCCATACGCGGTGCGGGCAGTGTTCCTGCAGCCGCTCAGCACGGCGGACGTAGTCGCGCAGCTCTTGGGCGTTGCAACGCCGCTCAACGCGGACCAGCTGGGCTACCTCGACGTGTTCGGCAACGCCAACGCACGCTTCGACGTGGGGGACTTCAAGGCGTGGGTGGACGCGACGGGGGCGCCCCCATGAGGCGCCTGCTGTGGACCGGCTTCCTGGCGGCAACCGTCGCCGGGACGGCGACCTGCGGCGACAGCAGGGTGCTCGACGTGGTCAAGGGCGTCCCGGGTGAGCTGACGCTCGGCTTCGTCACGCCGAACAGCGGCGCGGACGGCGCCATCCTGCTCGTCGTGAAGGGGCCGGCTCCGATCACGAGCGCCAGCCTCCCCGTGGGCTCCGGGCTCCGGTTGTTCGCTGGGCCACTGGGCGCCGACTCGGCCAAGTTCGCGCTTACGGGCACGCTCGCGAACGGCCCGATACTCGTGGTGGGCGTGGCGGACGTGAACCGGGTGGCGTCGTACAACGTGTTCATCCGCCAGGTGGCGGCCAACGACTACACGCTCCGCAGCCTCACGGGGTACGGGGTCACGGTTTCGCGGTAGCCTGGCTGAACGCCTGGTCGAGCCGCTCGTCGAGCTGGCGATGGAGGTCCTGATAGAAGCGGAGTAGTTCGCGCGCGTCCTCGGTCAGAACACTCGCGCCGCCGCCCGGTCCGCCGGTGCGCGACTGGACGACGGGCCGGCCCAGCGCCCGTTGCATCGTCCGCACCGTCGCCCACGCCGTGCGATAGCTCACACCCGCCAGCTTCGCGCCCTCTTTGATGGACTTGGTCCGCTCGATCCCCTGAAGCAAGGCTGCTTCGCGGGCTCCGATGATCGAGCCGCCGGTGCGCAGCCCCAACGAGAGCTGGAACCGGGGCACGACGTTGAGGGCGATCACCGGGTCCCCGCTTCCGGCGCCGCGCAGCCGCCCGCCGTCGCCGTGAAGGCAGCAGTCCCGTCCCGCAGGCGCAGTCCGAGCACGGAGTCGCGGGCGACGGTAGTCGTCCACTGCGCGAACGGTCGCGCCGCAGGGTGCGGGTCGGGCGTGCGGATGACGTAGAGAGTGTAGCGGTTCAGGAGCGCGGTATCCGCGGTGAAGAGCACGCGCAGCCTGAGCCCGGTGAGCTTCGTGAAGGTCGGCAGGTCGGCGAAGGCGTAGGCGTCGCGCTCGTCGGCGAGGTGGAGGGTGGTCGCCTGGTCGGCGCCCGACTCGACGTACCAAGGGCCCGGCGGCACCGGGGCGCCGGCGGCGCGCCACTGGGCGAGCTCGTTCACGTGCGTGCCCGACGAGTCTCCCCGGGACACGAACGGCCCGCGCCGCCGGGCGATGCGCGCGAACGCGTCGCGCGCGGTCGCCGCTGCGGCGACGCGCGCGGGGTCGTCCGGCGGGCCCACAACCGCGAAGCGGCTCGCCACGAGGGGGCACCGCAAGATCGTGTGCGCCGCGCCGAGGATGCGGGCTTCGAGGGCAGGGGCGTGGGTGATCACGACGTCGAGGTCTCCTTGGGCTGCGGACCGGAGAATCTGGCCGGAGGGACCCACGACGACGGCGAGCGGCGCGCCCGTCCAATAGCTCTCGAGCACCGCGAGCGCGCCCGACTGCTGCACGGTGTAGGTGGTGCCGAGGCGCAGCGGCCGCGGCCCGCCGTGGCAGGCGACGGCGACGCTCGTAAGGAGTGCGCCAAGGGAGCGGGCGTGCATGGCGACAAGGTGGGTCTCCTCAGTCGTCTCGCCAAGTGGCGCTGCACGGCGTATGCCAGCCGGTCCGAGCGGTAGCGGAAGGTTGCTGTCGCGGGGACGCCACAAAAACGGGTGCGCTAGTCGCACGGCGGCCTGCGAGCCCGCTTTCGCTAGGTGGCGTGGATCGGGGCGTGGCAGGGGAAGAGGGTGCGAAGGCCGCCCGGGCCTTCGCACCCTTCCTACATCTAATCGTGCACAGGTTCGACAGTACCAGCCTTGCGTGGCCTCACGGGAACGCGACCGCCGTCGGGGTGCCGGCCACCGTCTGGTAGGTCCCTTGACACCGCTGGCCAAGGCTTCCAACGTCACTTTTCTCTCCGCTCTCGGCTGGATCCTGTGAGCATTGGCCTGCGCTCCACCTCCATGGTCCTCGTTGCCTCGCTCTGTTGTCTGCTGTACATCGATCTCCAGTCACAGAGCAATCCACTCTGGCGGTACGCCGCGGCTGGAGACATCGCCTCCACCTGGGTGGCGTGGAACGGCAGCGTCGTTGTCGAGACGCCCGATCAGCTCACGGCTCTCGATCCCGCAACCGGCGCGCCGGCGTGGACTCGCGCAGCGCTGCACGGGGCGCACGAGCACTGGTGGTTCTCGACGCCGCTGGACTCCATGAATGGCGTGCTCGATCTGGGGGATCGGCTGGAACTGATCGACCTCAGGACCGGCGCCACGCATTGGGATACTCCGGCGTTGGCAATCACGAGCGTCCGCGGGTATTTGACGGTGCCTGCGCAACATCTCCTGCTGGTCTATGGAGCGTCGGCGTCGGACTCGTCGGTTCTGTTCGGCGTGGACGTAGCATCGGGACAAGTCCGCTGGCGTCACCCGAATCCCTTCACGGTGGCACCCAAGCGATATCGCGCTCTCACGAGTTGGAAGGACGAGTTCGGGACGTCCCTCGGCGGCGAACAACGCGCGCTCCAGGTGACGGACAGCACGTTCCTGCTCTACGTCAGCGAGGACGGCCCGGTCCTTGTCAACGCCAATTCGGGAGCGTTTCTGTGGCGGGCATCGACCCTAGCGGGAAAACGACCCCCGGCGCTGCGGGACCGGTATCCGTCGATGCTCGTCGCCGATTCCGTCGTTTATGTCCCGAGGGAGAAGGAGCTGCACGCCATCAGGCTGGGCGACGGTACGCCGCTCTGGTCCACCCCGCCTGAATTCTCGAGCCGCGTCATCCAGATCCAGCTCACGAGCGCCGGTGTGCTCGTCCGCGGCGTGCGGCGGGAAAACGATGCGATCAAGGATGGATCGTTCGTCGATCTCCTCGATCCGGCCACCGGGGCGTCCCGGTGGCCCAAGCCATACAAGCGGGGATGGAGCGTGCTGCACGCACACGACGCGCCGGCCACCATCTCCCCGTTCGTCGTTCGCGGTGAGCGTGTGTACTTCGCCTCCGACGGCAAGTTCTACGCGATTACCCTGAGTCAGGGGTCGGTGGCCGAGCTCGGCAAGGTCAAGTTCAAGGGAGATGAAGAGCCGACCGTGGCCGAGAACCGTGCCGACGGCATCCTGCTGTTATCCCCCCAGAATGTCCTGCTCGCGGACACAACCGGTGCCGTGAGATACCAAACGTATTACCCGGGACCGCGAACCGGCGGGCTGCTCGGACACATTCTCGGGTGGCACTACACGGACGCATACCACACGCGCGACTTTGTGTACGCGCTGACGGCTGAGAAGGACAGCACGGGGCAGACGCGCTCGTGCCTGGTCAAGGCGTCCAAAGATCAGAATCACGTGGAAGGTCGTGTGTGGCTGAGCGACGCGCATCCGGATTTCGCACTGGACTTCGCGACGGGGACTGCGTACGTCTTGACCGGCCCACGGGAGGTCGCGGCCCTCAGGTTCTGAGGTCCTCCACCGTCAGACGCTTGTAGATCGTAGGTGTCGCCGCGCTGCCGCCTTTTTCCCCACCTTCTCGTACAAGCGCGCCACGTTGTAATCGAGCTGCGGGAGCAGCAGGCGTGAGCGACCGTGCACACTTTCGTGCACAGGACTCGTTTTCGAGAGGGGCGCGCGCGCCCTGCAACTCGTTATCTTGTAGCTCGTTCGGGGCGGTAGCTCAGCTGGGAGAGCACCTGGTTTGCAACCAGGGGGTCGTGGGTTCGAATCCCATCCGCTCCATCACCCCATCAGGAGGCCAAGCCGATGAACACGATGACGGCGCGGGCGCTCATGGTCGGTGTCTTGATCGCCATCTGGGCCTGGCTCGCGAGCGTGGCCCGGCTGAACGTGTCCATGTGGGCCGGGGTAGTGGCGCTCGGCTGCTTCTACGCCTCGGGCGGCGGTGTGGCGGGGTTGCAGAAGACGATCGTGGCGACGGTCTCGGGCGTGGTGTGGGTGCTCATCGCCGAGGCCGTCCGCGTCGCGATCGCCGGCCACGGCGTCGTCTGGGCGGTGATCCTCGGCGCGATGGCATGCGCGCTCGCGCTCCAGTCGCGCGTGCCGCTCCTGTCCTTCACCGCCGGGGCGTTCGCCGGCGCGGGCGTCGCGCTCGGCCTCGGCGTCAACACCGGGTACGAGGCGATTCGTGCCGGCGTCGCGCTCGCTGTGGGTGCCGCGGTCGGCTTCGCCGCCGAGCGCCTGGCGGGGATGATCACGGCGCGCCGCGTCTAGCGGCCGCGCCTCAGTCCCGCAACACGGCGCTCGCCGCGCCGTCCACGAGCTCCCAGATGCGGTCGACCCACGCCCGGTGCTCCGGCTTCATCAGCACCGAGCGCAGGCAGGTGACCGTGTCCCGGTCGCGCTCCATCCCCGCCGCGGCGAGATCGAAGAACGCGACCGGCAACTCGGCGAGCGCGAGGTGGAGCTGGCGTCGCGCCGCTTCGGCGAAGATGCGGCGCGCCAGTTGAGACGCGTCGCTTGCCCGCCGGGCGCGCGGCGCCCACACCAGAATGTCGAGCTCCGGCGGAAAGGGCGTCAGGAACCTCGCATCCACCCGCAACTTCTCGTACAGCGCCAGTGCGGCGGCGCGACTCTCACCGAGCGCCCGGGCGAACGCGCCGCCCGGCACGAGGGGGAAGAGCCGCTGCGTGGCCCACAGCGCCACGGCCGCGGCGCCCGGTCGGGAGCACTCCAGGCTGATCTCGCCCAGATGCAGCTCGGGTGAGGAGAAGTACGTATAGGGCGAGTCGTGCTTGTAGAAGCGGCCCACCGTGGGATCGCGGAACAGCACGCAGCCGCACCCGTAGGGCTGCAGCCCGTGCTTGTGCGGGTCGATAACGATGGAGTCCACCTCGCCCAGCCGGTCGTAGGTCCGCCGCCCCTCGGCCGACAGGTTGTCCGCCAATCCGAAGTAGCCACCGTAGGCGGCGTCCGCGTGCAGGCGGAAGCCGTGCCGGTCGCGCAGCGCCAGCAGCGCGGGCAACGGATCGATCGATCCGACGGCGGTCGTCCCGATCGTCGCCACGACCGTGCCCACGCCGCCCCGCTCCAGGCGACGCTCCAGTGCCGCCACCTCGAGCCGGCCGCAGCCGTCGCACGGCACGGACTCGAACGGCAGGCCGAGCACGGCGCTGATCCGCTGGTGCGTGTAGTGCGCCTGCTCCGAGGCGACGACGGCGGTGCCGGGACGGAGCTGCCCCGCCACCCACAGCGCCTCGAGGTTCGCCATCGTGCCACCGCCGCAGAGATGGCCGAGGGGCGCTTCCCAGCCGAACATGCGGGCGATCTCCGCGACCGCCTCCTGCTCCATGGCCGAGCTCGCACGGCCGCCGTCCAATGCGTGGTTGTTGGGATTGAGCCACAGGGCGAGCGTATACGCCAGCCGCGACACCGGATGCGGCGGCTTCAGCATCTGCCCCGCATACAACGGGTGGAAGTACGGGTAGTTGTCCTGGAGGCGCTCGGCCACGTCGAGGAGCACGCGCTCCAGCGCCGCGGCATCCTGCCGCGGCCCCTTCGCCTGGGGCAGTCCCGCGAATCCCGCGTCGAGCCGATCCAGCGCCCGACGAAGAATGGCCAGAGACTGCGTCTCGAGAGCGCCTGGTGCAGGGTCCATCGTCCGCCTAACGTTGGTCAGCGATCACGCCCCTGTCCATCGGAGCCGCGGCGAAAATGCGCGTGTACCTGAACGGCGAGTACCTGGAGCAGGCCCGCGCCGCGGTGTCGGTGGATGACCGCGGCTTCTTGTTTGGCGACGGGGTGTACGAAGTCACCCGGGCGCGCAACGGGCGGCTGTTCGAGGCGGGGCGGCACCTGCGGCGGCTGGAGCGCGGTCTCGAGGCGCTCGACATCGCGCCGCCCGCGGGGTTCGAGCCGGGAGGGGGAGGGGGAGGGGGAGGGGGGGCGCTCGTCGAGATCGCGGACCGCTTGCTGCGCGACAACGGACTCATGAACGGCGACGCGCTCGTCTACCTCCAGATCACCCGCGGCGCGGCGGAGCGCACCCACCATTTCCCGCCCGCGGGGACGCCACCCACTGTGTTCCTGCGGACCAATCGCCTCGCCGCGCCGGACGACGTGCGGGAGCGGGGCGCGACGGTGATCACGACGCCGGACCTGCGGTGGGAGCGCTGCGACCTGAAGACCGTGCAGCTGCTCCCCAACGTGCTGGCGAAGCAGCAGGCCGTCGCCGCCGGCGCCTTCGAGGCTGTCTTCGTGCGCGCCGGGATCGTGACCGAAGGGGCGAGCACCAACGTGTTCGTCGTGATCGACGGCGCGATCCACACGCATCCCGTCACGGAGCGCATCCTCCCCGGCATCACGCGCGAGATCGTGCTGGAGCTGGCGGCCGAGCGGGGGCTCCGCGTCGTGGAGCAGGCCGTCCTGCTCGAGGAGCTGCGGGGCGCGAGCGAGCTGTTCTTGACGAGTACCAGCACCGAGGTCATGCCCGTCGCCCGGCTCGACGGGGGCGCCGTAGGGAGCGGCCGGCCGGGACCGGTTGCCCGGCAGCTCCACGCGGCGCTGCGCGAGCGGCTGGAGCGCGACGCGACGCGGGCGCCGGCGGTCTAGGAAGCCCCGCGCCCGCATGCGGCCCGATCGCTGGCTGCCGCTGCTCCACGAGATCGCCGACCGGGCCGACGAGCTCGCGTTGCGCGGCTTCCGGTCGCCCCGCCTCCAGGTCGAGGAGAAGCCCGACCACAGCCCAGTCTCCGATGTGGACAAGGCCATCGAGGCGATGGCCCGCGCGCTCGCGCGCGAGCGTCATCCCGGCCTGGGCGTTTTCGGGGAAGAGCAGGGGGATGATCCCGGGACGGCAGGCGCCCGGCTGATCGTCGATCCCATCGACGGCACGGTCAGCTTCGTGCGCGGCATCCCAGTTTTCGGGACTCTGCTCGCCATCGAGGCGGAGGGCGAGGTCGTGGCGGGCGTCGCGAGCGCGCCCGCGCTCGGCGCCCGCTGGCACGCCGCCCGCGGATCGGGGGCGTTCTCGGGAACGCGCCGCCTTCGCGTGTCGAAGGTCGGCGATCTCCATCAGGCGATGCTGTTCCACTGCGATCTCGGGTCCGGCGGTGAGGGGCCGCCACCCGGGATCATGCGGCTGATGCGGCACGTGAACCGCACCCGGGGGTTGGGTGACTTCTACCAGCACGTGCTGGTCGCCGAAGGCGCGGGTGAGATCGCGATTGACCGGGTCGTGCACCCTTGGGACATCGCCGCCCTCCAGGTGATCGTCGAGGAGGCAGGAGGGCGCGCCACCGGCTTCGATGGTGAGCGCTCGATCTACGCCGGCTCGCTCGTGAGCTCCAACGGGCTCGTGCACGACGCCGCGCTGCACGCGCTCGGGGAGGGGGAGGAGGCTCGTGGGTAGAACCCGCTTCGTCCTGCTCGCCCAGCTCGTCTGGGCTCCCGCCGCACTTGGTGCGCAGGGCCAACGTCTCACCGTTGAGACCATCATGCGCGGGCCGGACTTCGCCGGCACCGCGCCCTCGGACGTCCGGTTTTCCTCCGACGGCAAGTACGTCTACTTCCGGTGGCGGGGGGCCGGCGTGGACACGCTCGACCAGGACTACCGCGCGGCGGTGCGCGGCGGCGCGCCGGAGCGGCTGCCACGCTTCGCCGTCGACACGATCGCGATGGATGATGGCGCCTGGTCGCCGGACAACAAGCGTGAGGTCGTGGTGCTGAAGGGGGACCTCTATCTCGTCGACCGAAGCGGGGCGAAGCGGCGGCTCACGCAGACCGCCGCTCCCGAGTCCGATCCGTCGTGGTCCGGAGACGGCCGCACGGTGTACTTCCGACGCGACGACAACGCCTGGGCGCTCGCCCTGGACGGCGGCGCAGAGCGGCAGCTCACCGACATCCGCCACGGCCCCGCACCCAAGAAGGCCGAGGAGCCCGCGGGGCAGAAGAGAGTCCTGCGCGATCAGCAGCAGGAGTTGTTCGACTTCATCCGCCGGCAGGTAGCGCTGGAGAAGCTGCGCGCCGATACCGACACCGTGGCGACGATGAAGCCCGTTTACCTCGCGGAGCGGCACGACGTCAGCGGGCTCGAGGTCGCGCCCGACGGCCGGTTCGTCCTGCTGACGGTGACGGAGCGCCCGAAGGGCGATACGCTCGAGGGGCGCCGCGTCGTGATGCCGACCTGGGTGACCCAGTCGGGCTACGTGGAGACGCAGCAGATTCGCACCAAGGTCGGCGACGCGCAGCCGCGGCAACACGCGGCGGTGATCGACGTGGCCACGGGGAAGGCGACGTGGATCGACTCCACGGTGGGGACCGGGGACCGGGACGTCGTCGGGGTGGGGATGTCGCCCAACAGCCGGCACGCGCTGGTGCGCGCCAGCGCGACGAGCTTCAAGGACGCCTGGTACGCCGTCGTGGACCTGCCCTCGCTCGAGCGGCGCGTAGTCGCGCACTTGCACGACGACGCCTGGCTCGACGGCCCGCTCGGGTTGCGCGATGCCCGCGAGGACGACGTCACGGGGACGGCCGGCTGGCTTGCGGACGGCGAGACGGTCTACTACGGGAGCGAGGAGACGGGCTGGGCCCACGTGTACACCGTCTCCGCGCGCGGTGGATCGCCACGGGCGCTCACGTCGGGGGAGTGGGAGGTGCAGCGCGCGGACCTCTCGGCCGACCGCAGAATGCTCTACCTGCACACGAACGAGGGTGACTTCGGCCAGGTCCATTTCTCTGCGGTCGACCCGGCGACCGGAGCCAAGACGCAGCTCACCACCGCCGAGGGCCGTCAAGACGTGGTGGCTTCGTCCGATCGATCCCTGCTCGCGGTGCTGCACTCGACCGCCAACCATCCGCCCGAGCTGTACCTGCAGCCTGCGCGGGCCGGCGCCGCGATGCGCCAGGTGACGGAGAGCACGACGCCCCAATGGCGCGGCTTCGCCTGGAGCCGGCCGGAGATCGTGATGGTCCCGGCGCGCGACGGCGTGAAGGTGCCGGCACGCCTCTACCGGCCGAGCGGCGCCGCGAACCGCGCCGCGGTGATCTTCGTGCACGGCGCGGGCTACCTCCAGAACGTCCACAAGTGGTGGTCCTTCTATTACCGCGAGTACATGTTCCACCATCTGCTCGCGTCCCGGGGCTACACCGTGCTCGACCTGGACTACCGCGGCAGCGCAGGTCACGGGCGCGCCTGGCGCACGGCGATCTACCGCCACATGGGCGGCGCGGACCTCGACGACCAGGTGGACGGCGCTCGCTGGCTCGCGGGGCAGATGGGGATCGACTCGACGCGCATCGGGATCTACGGCGGCAGCTACGGCGGATTCATCACGCTGATGGCGATGTTCACGCGGCCCGGCGTCTTCGCCGCCGGCGCGGCGCTTCGCCCCGTGACCGATTGGGCCCACTACAACCATCCCTACACCGCGCGCATCCTCAACGAGCCGCAGACGGACAGCGTCGCGTACCAGCAGTCGTCGCCCATCTATTTCGCGGAAGGGTTGAAGGGCCGGCTCCTCATCTGCCACGGCATGGTGGACGACAACGTGCACTTCCAGGACACCGCGCGCCTCGTCCAGCGGCTGATCGAGCTGGGCAAGGAGGGGTGGGAGGTGGCCATGTATCCGGCTGAGCCGCACGGATTCCGGCGGGCGGACAGTTGGACGGACGAGTACCGGCGCATTCTGAAGCTGTTCGAGGAGACGATCGGCAAGCGCTGAAACGGGACCGGCCTTCCTGCTTGCACCACTCCGGCCCGTTGCTATCTTGACTCGCCGAGTCGCGAATTCCCACCACCCGGAGGTCCTCGATGGCGCTGTTCTCCGATGCAGGCGTGGAGATGTTGCTCCGCTGGCTGCACTTCCTGGCGGGTATCACGTGGATCGGGCTGCTGTACTACTTCAACTTCGTGCAGGGGCCCTTCTTCGCGGAGGCGGACGGGGCCACGAAGAGCGCCGCCACGCAGAAGCTCGTGCCGCGCGCGCTGTGGTGGTTCCGGTGGGGGGCGATGCTCACCTTCCTCTCCGGTGCCGCGATCATCACGAAGCGGGTGCTCCAGGCGCCGCCCGGCACCTCGGTCATGACGAGCCCCTGGGGCGAGGCCATCTTCACGGGCGCCCTGTTCGGGACGCTGATGTTCGTGAACGTCTGGGCCGTGATCTGGCCGAAGCAGCAGATCGTGATCGCCTCGGCCGTGGCGGCGGCGGGGGGCGGCCAGGCCAACCCGGCGGCGGCCGCGGCGGGGCGGCGGGCGTTCCTAGCGTCGCGCACCAACGTCGTGTTCTCGGTGCCGATGCTCTTCTTCATGGGGGCGGCCACGCATCTGCCGCCGAGCCTGGTCACGCATCCCAACAGCTACTGGGTAGGCCTGCTCGTCGTGGCCGGCCTGGTCGAGCTCAACGCGCTCACGGCAACCAGCGGTCTCACGACGAAGCCGATCGAGAAAATCTCCGGCGTCATCACGACGGGCTTCGTCGTCTGGGCCATCGTGTACGGACTCGTGCGTTTCTGGTTGGTGGGCTAGCCGCCCGGCGCAGCGCTCGCTCGTAAACGCAGCAGCGCCCTGGCCCGGAAGGGAGTGACGGGTCTCACGGTCCAGGGCGCCCCGCGGGCGCACCGTGCCTATCTTAGGGCATGGCTTCGGTCATCCTCCGCAATCTCACGAAGAGTTTCGACGGGGCGGCTCGGCCCGCCCTCCGGGAGCTCTCGCTCGAGGTTCGCGACGGGGAGTTCCTCGTGCTGCTCGGGCCGTCGGGCTGCGGCAAGACGACTGCGCTGCGCTGCATCGCCGGACTCGACGAAGCGACCGAGGGTGAGATCCACATCGGCGAGCGCGACGTCACCCGCCTCCCCCCCGCCGCGCGTGACGTGGCGATGGTGTTCCAGAACTATGCGCTCTATCCCCACCTCACGGTGCGCGAGAACATCGCGTTCGCCCTGGAGGTGCGGCGCGTGCCCCGCAAGGAGATCCTCCGCCGGGTGAGCGAAGCGGCGCAGCGCCTCGGGCTTGCCGAGCTGCTGGAGCGTCGTCCCGCCCAGCTGTCGGGCGGGCAGCGCCAGCGCGTGGCGTTGGGGCGAGCCATCGTCCGCGCGCCCCAGGCATTCTTGTTCGACGAGCCGCTCTCCAATCTCGAGGCGCCGCTGCGCAGCGAGCTCCGGTCGGAGATCTTGAAGCTCCACCGGGCCCTCGGCGCCACGATGATCTACGTCACGCACGACCAGGTCGAAGCGATGACGATGGGGCAGCGGATCGCGCTGTTGTACGAGGGCCGGCTGCGCCAGCTCGGCACGCCGGCCGAGGTGTACGCGCGACCGGCGGATGTGTTCGTGGCGCGCTTCGTCGGGAGCCCGGGGATGAACGTGCTGCACGGGCGGGGGCGGGCCGTGGAGGAGGGGGGGAGCGTGGTCGAGTGCGGGAGCCTGACGGTTCCCGTCCCGCTGGAGCACTACGAAGGCGAGATCGAGCTCGGCGTGCGGCCAGAGCACGTGACCCTGGGTGCGCCGGACAAGGGGGTGGGGAACGCCGAAATCCTGATCGTGGAGCCGCACGGCGCGGAGACGCTCGTCCACCTCGACGCGGGCGGCCAGACGCTCGTGGCCCGGCTGCCGGGGCTGCTCGAGCTGCGCGTGGGCGACCGCGTCGGCGTCAAGCTCGACAAGCGGCACTTCCACTTCTTCGACGCGTCGGGAGCCCGGCTCGCGTGACGCGCGCCCTCGCCTTCCTCGCCGCGCTCGCCGCGTGCGGTCGGGCCGGCGCCTGGGATCGGCTCGGGCAGGTCCGCCTCGAGGCCGTGACCGGGGCGGACTACCGCGAGGCGCGTGTCGAGCGCCGCGTGCTCGAGCCCTACCTCGCGGCCAATCCGGGGATTGGGGTCGTCGAGCGGGGCGCCGGCACCTTCCCGACCGGCTACCGGGCACGCATCCTGGCGTCCCTCGCGGCCGGCAGCCCACCCGATGTCTTTCGGCTCGACCAGGACGACGTCCCGGCCCTCGCGAGCCGCGGTGTGGTGCTCGACCTCACACCCTACCTCGACCGGGTGGGCGTCGATCTGGACTGCTTCAACCCCACGGCGCTGGGCATTTTCACGCGCGGTGACGCGATGCTGGCGTTGCCCACCGGATACACGCCGATCGTCGTGGCCTACAACAAGGATCTCTTCGACCGGGCCGGGATCGCCTATCCCGGGGACGCGTGGACCTGGGACGACTTCAAGCGGATCGCGCACCGACTCACGCGGGATACGGACGGCGACGGCCGGATCGACCAGTGGGGGGCCTACTTCGATCGGCGCCTGTTCGTGTCCCTGCCGTGGATCTGGTCGGGCGGCGGCGACGTGTTGTGCCCGGAGGGCCGCTGGGCTTCCGGCTGCCTCGATGCTCCCAGGACGATCGAGGCGATCCGCTGGTACACTCGGTGGGTCACGGCTGACAGCATCGCGCCGCGTCCTCCCAGCCCCGGCACGCCCGGAGGGAGCGACGACGTGCGGCTGTTCTACACGGGCAAGCTGGCGATGGTGACGGCGGGACACGCTTGGGTTCCGGACCTGCGGGCCGCAGTTGCGCGGAGCCGGCTGCGGGTCGGCTTCGTCGCGATCCCGCATCGGGCCGGCTCCGCGCCGGCGACCGCGATCTATGCGTCGGCGTACGCCGTCCCCGCGAGCGTGTCGCGGCGGCGACTCGCGGTCGAGCTCGCGGCCTATCTCGCGGACACGCTCGCGCAGGCGCTGCGGGGTGAGGCGGGACTCGAGCTGCCGGCCCTGACGCCCGTCGCCGAGGCGCTCGCGGCTCGCGACACGCTGGGCTGGGAGGCCGCTTTTCTCCGGGCCGCGCGGCATGGACGGCTGCCCTGGAGCGCGCGCGTCGAGCAGTGGCCGGAGGTCGAGGCGGCGCTCTCGGATCTGCTGGACCGGATCGTGCTCGCGCGGGAGGATCCGGAGAGCGCCGTGCACGACGCGGCGCGGCAGCTCGACGGCCTCCTGAGCGCGGCGCGATGAGGACCGTGCCGCGCTGGCGCGTCGCAGCGCTGCTCGCGGCGGCCGCGAGCGCCCTCCTGACGCTCGCGCTGGCGCGATGGGCGGCCGTGCGCTACGAAGCGGCGTTCGCGCGGCGCAGCGCGGCGACGACCGCCGCGTACCTCGCCCTCGTGACCCCGCCGGCGCCGCTCGGCGCCGACTACAGCCTGCAGCAGCTCTTCATCCAGACGCGCTCGCTGGACGCGCTCCCCCGGTGGACCCCCCGCGTCGAGGTCTATCACGGCACCGCCCCGCTGCTACAGCCCGGGGCACCGCCACTGTCGCGCCTCGTGGTGGATCGGTTGCGCGGCCAGTCGGGGGCGAGTTGGGGGCGCGGTGTCGCGCTCGCACCCCTGTTCGACCGGGACCGGTGGGAGGTCGTGGGCGCCGTGGCGATCCGACCGGCGGGGATCGCGCCGGGGTGGCTCGGGGGTTGGACGCTGCCTGCGCTCGCACTGTTCGCGGCGGCGGCGCTCGGCGCGCTCCGCGCCGTGGGCGGGGAGTGGGAGCGCGTGCGGCGGGCGCTCATGGCCTACGGGGCCGCCGGGGTGTTGTTCGGCGCGGCCGCCTACGCCAACGTGCAACAGGCGGCGCGGGCGTCGACCGACCAGTGGCTCGCGGACGCCCGGCTCCTGATGCAGGAGTCCTCCGCGCGCCTGCCCCAGGGCCGGCCGACGCTGGCGGATCTCGCTCCGCTGGCCGGTGGAGCTCAGGTCGCGCCGGGCGACAGCGCGACCACCCGGCCCACTCGACAAAGCGTCGGGGGAGTGCCCAGCGCGGTGGTGGAGGTGCGCTTGAGCTCGCGGCGCTGGGTCGAGCTGCGCACGGCACCGGCGGAGGCCGGGGCACCCCCGTGGCTGGCGCTGCTGCTCGCGCTCGCCCTGATCGGGCCGCTCGCGGCCTGGGTAGCCGTGTGGGTGGAGCGCGAGGCCGCGCGACCCCAACGCCTGCGCGAGACGGCCGCGGCCTGGGGGTTCCTCGCGCCCGCCACGCTCCACCTCGCCGTCTTCTCCTTCGCCCCGATCCTCCTCGCGGTCTACGCGTCGGTGCACCGTTGGAGCCTGGTCGAGCCCGAGCGGCCGTTCGTGGGTCTCGCCAACTTCGCCCAGCTGGTGCGGGACCCGGTCGTGTGGATCTCGCTTCGCAATACGGCGCTCTACACCCTGACGGTGCCCGTGACGATGGTGGTGGCGCTCGGCGCGGCCCTCGCGCTCGGCCGCCGCAGCTGGGCCGCGCGCTTGGCGCGTACGGCGGTCTTCCTGCCGTTCGCGTCATCGGCCGTCGCAGTCGCGCTCGTGTGGCAGTGGATGTACCACACCGATTTCGGCGCGATCAACTGGATGCTGTCGCTCGCCGGTGTGGGGCCCGTGGACTGGCTCGGGAACCCGAACACCGCCCTGATCGCCTTGATGATCGTCTCGCTGTGGGTACAGGCCGGCTATCAGATGACCGTGTTCCTCGCCGGACTGCAGGCGATTCCACGGGACTACCTCGACGCGGCGCGCGTGGACGGCGCCGGCGCCTGGCGACGGTTCCGGACGATCACCTTGCCGTTGCTCAAGCCGGTGACGCTCTTCGTGTTCGTCACCGGCATCATCAGCTCGTTTCAGGTCTTCACGTACGTCTACGTGCTCACGGGCGGCGGTCCCGGGCACGCGACCGACGTCGTCGCCCACCAGCTGTATCAGGCCGCCTGGACGTTCCTGCAGTTCGGCTCGGCGAGCGCGCTGTCGCTGCTCTTGTTCGTCGTGTTGTTCGGTGCGACGTGGGCCCAGCTCCGGCTGCTGGAGCGACGGGTGACGTATGACTAAGGCCGGGGAACGGGGAGCGGGGAAAGGGAGAGCGCCGCGATCCGGACCGGGCTCCTGGCTCGCGATAGGGCTCGTACTGCTCGCGACCCTCGCGATGGTGCTGCCCTTCCTCTATATGCTCGCCACCGCCCTGACGGGCGAGTGGGAGGCGTTCCGCTACCCGCCGGTGCTCATTCCGGCCCGGGCCCACCTCGAGAACTTCCCCGCCGCGCTCACGGCGCTGCCGTTCGATCGCTTCTTCCTCAACTCGGCGATCCTCGCTACCTGCGTGGTCGTGGGCCAGCTGTTCACGAGCGCTACGGCGGCCTACGCGTTCGCCCGGCTGCGCTTCCCGGGACGCGACCGGCTGTTCCTCTGCTTCCTGTCCGTGCTGCTCGTACCCGCGCTCGTGCTGCTCGTCCCGCGGTTCCTCATCGTGAACGCGCTGGGATGGGTGGACAGCTACGCCGGCTTGATCTCGACCGAGCTGGTATCGGTGTGGGGGATCTTTCTGCTACGCCAGTTCTTCCGCACCATCCCGCGGGAGCTCGAAGACGCGGCGCGGCTCGACGGCGCGGGGGAATGGACGATCTTCCGGCGTGTCGTCTTGCCGCTCTCCAAGCCGGCGCTCGCGACGCTCGCCGTCGTCGCCTTCGTGGACCAGTGGAAGAGCTTTCTCTGGCCGCTCGTCATCGCCCGCTCCACGGAAATGCAGGTCGTGGAAGTGGGCCTGGCGAATCTCCACGGGTTGTACTACGCCAACTGGCCGTACCAGATGGCGGCCGCGGTGACCGCGACCGTACCGCTGTTGCTGCTGTACCTCGTCGCGCAGCGGTACTTCGTTCGGGGGATTGAGATGACGGGCGTGACCTAGCCCCCAAGCGCTAGCGTGGGGGCGGTCGTTTGAACGCGATCTCCCAGCGGATGTCGCGGCCTTCCGGGTTCTCTTTCCACTCCACCCGCACGTGCCCGGACGGCAGGCTCTTCATGGTGCAGGGCAGGTCGGTCTTGCATGCCGAGGGGCGCAAGCCTCGCGGCACCGCGACGGTGACCGCGTACGGCCGGGCGTCGAGGTTCGTCGAGCGAGCCCGTAAAGTGCGGCTCCCCTGATCCCAACTCTCCTCTGCGACGTCCACCACGCCTTGCACCACGTGGCGGGTGGTCCCGACGAGCTGCGGGCGGGGGGCGGCCGGGCGCACGGCGGCGACGAGGACGCCGTGCGGCTCGAGCCGAGCCGTGAGCTTGTCGCCCAGGTCCGGAAGCGGCGTGTTCTGCCAGACGTCGTAGGCCGCGAACTTCGAGCCGCCGATCCCGAGTTCCGCGAGCGTCACCGCGACGTCCTGCGCTTCGTCATCCCAGTTCACCAGGACGATCGTCCACCAGCGCGGCAGGCCCTCGATCAGCCAGCTCTTGGGCGGCCGCTCGCGCCGCACGCTCCAGAGGCCCCCGCCGCCGCCGCCGTCGTAGACCCGCACCGCGAGCACGTTGTCGCCGCCCCAGTTGAGGGCGTCGGCGGGCACGGGGTAGCGGCGGAACCCCTGCCGCTCGCCGCGGTAGCCGGGCGGGAAGGCACCCGTCTGCCCGACCTTCACACCGTTGACGAACGTCTCGTCGACGTCGTCGATCTTGCCCAGTTCCAAGTATGCCGTTCGCCCGGCGGGAGCGACCGGGAGAGCAAAGCGGCAGCGGTACCACGCGAACCCGTCGTACCCGGGATGGCCGGCCCGTTCCCACCGTTCGGGCACCGGGATCGTCTCCCAGGCTTCTTCATCGTACTCCCGAGCGCTGTAGCGCGCGTCATCGCCGGTGCGGAACCTCCACGGCCCCGCGATGGCGAACAGCTCGGCGCCGCTGACCAGCGCGGGGGCGACGGCGGACTCCGGGGCGATCGCGCCGACGGGCCGCCCCGCCACGGGGGCTACCGGGATCGTGCGCTGCAGGATCGCGACCCGCTCAGGAGGGAGCTTCGGCAGGTTGTCCGAGAACAGCGTCGCCCCGCCCGTTACGGCGACGATGGAGGCCCAGGCCTGCGCCTCCCGCTCGGTCAGGGGCGGGCGCACCACCAGGCAGTTGGGGTCGTTGAGCCAGACGGTGCGGTGATAGAAGCTGCGGAGGGCCGCGGCTCGCGCCGGGCCTTGAATGCCGCCCCAGGACGTGTCGACGTCCCCGCCGATGCGCATGCCGTTCACGAACCCAGCCGCGTGCTGGAGCGGTGCGCCGCACCCGACCAAAAACACCTCCGGACCCAGGCCGTCGCGGATCGCGGCGAGGCCCTTGCGATAGGCGTCGGCGTGCGTGAGGCCGCCGTAGTGAGCGGCGCCGGCGGTCGCCCACAGCAGGAAGTCGATCTTCACGTAGTCGTAGCCCCAATCGCGCACGATGCGCCGTCCCAGGTCGTACAGCCACCGCTGGACCTCGGGATGGGCGCCGTCGAGTGAATGGACCTTGCCGCCCCAATCGTCCCGCGTGTCCCACACGATCGCGCCCTCAGCGTTCTTGAGGAGCCAGTCGGGGTGCTGGGCGGGCACGCCCGACCGCTCGGCGACCGCGAAGGGCGCCACCCACAGCCCCGCCTTGAAGCCGCGGCCATGGATCTGGTCGCTGAGCCAGCGGTGGCCATGCGGGAACTTGTCGTTCGCCTGCCAATCACCGGCCGCCCGCTGATAGCCGTCGTCGAGCTGCACGTAGCCGAAGAAGCGCCGGTCGAAGTGGGCGGCGCAGAATTCCACGTTGGCGATCATGTCCGCCTCGGTCACCCCCCCGGACAGCTCGTACCACGAGCACCATCCGGTCGGCACGGCCGCCGTGGCGAGGCGCTCGCGGTCCACCGGAGAGATCGGCGCGAACAGGAGGTCGAGGGCCGCCAGCCCGTCGCCGCTCGGGTGATAGCAGAGCCGCAGCGCGGAGGCGTCGCCCTCGGGGCGCAGCGGGCGCGCGGGCAGCCACTCGCTCACGGCCTCGAGCCCGGTGTGCGACAGCTTGACCTTGCCCTGGCCGGGGTCCCCGGGGTCGAACGCGAGCGCGAGGCCGCGGGGGCCGCGCGTGAGCCCGACGGCGCCGCAGCTCTCGGACTCGTTCCCGGCGGCGCGGGGGGAGACCGTCTCGACGCTCGTCGCGGCCCAGGAATCGGCGCCGTTAACGAGCGCGAGTAGGGCGCCGCCGCCCGGCACGAGATCCTGCTCCGGGGAATGAAAAAATCGCACACCCCGCACGGTGGGCAGCACGCGGTCGGGATAGAGCGTGAGCGTGACGGTCGCCCGGGGGGCCTCGGCGTCTCCCAGGGAAAGGAATTCTGCTTCCAACACGACGCCCGCCGCGCGGCCGCGCACGACTACCGCCTCGCCGCCCGGCGGCCGCCGCGATCCGACAGTGCTATCTTGCAGATCGGCGAGCGTGACAAACGCGTCTCCGATCCAGGCGCCGACCTCGGCGTCGCGGACGAGCGGGACCGGGCGGGCCTCGCCGGAGTACCACAGGGACCAGCGGTGTCGCTCGTCGAGCTCGAACCGCAAGCGCCCCACGCCCAACGCCCCACGCCCCGGCGGTGGGGCGGACAGGCGGACAGGCGGACGGATGAGGGCTCCCGAGGCCGCCCCCGTGAGGAGAACGAACATGCGTCGGTCCATGGCCTCAATGTCGATTTTGGCCATCGCTTTGTCCACGCCGCTGGCGCGCCGGGAACACCATCCGCTAGGTTAGCGGCCGATGGCCGCCCCTTCGCTCGACTCCGATCATCCGGGCCTCAAGGTCCTCGCCGAGGTGGCCGAGGTGCTGGCGGTCGGCTTTCCCTCCGACGAGGCCCTCAGCTCCGTGGTGGGCGTGCTGCGACGCGGGCTGGGCCTGCGCCGCTGCCGCCTGTGGGTGCGCAGCCCCGACGGCAGCCGCTACGCCCCCATCACCACACCGGGCGACGAGGCCGAGCGGCCGGGCTACGCTTCGCCGACGGCCCCGTGGCTGCGGGGCGGACCGCATCGTGAGCCGACGCCGGGCGGATCGATCCTCTACCTGCCGCTCAGTCACGAAGAAGAAACGCTCGGTGCCTTGGAAGTGATCATCCCCCAGGGGCGTTACGAGCACATGGCGCACGACGTCATCGTCGTCGCGGCGAAGATCCTCGCCCCCATGATCGCGGGCATGGAGCTGTCGCAGGACCTGGCCTCGGAGGTGGCGCTGCGCACCCGCGAGGTCGAGGCGCAGCGCAGCTTCGCGGCCCGCATCATCGACTCCCTGCCCGTCGGGCTGTACGTGATCGACCGCTCCTACCACATCCGCGCCTGGAACCGCAAGCGGGAGACGGGCACGGAGGGCGTGGCGCGCGAGGACGCAGTGGGGCGCGAAGTGTTCGAGGTGCTGGACCGCCAGCCGCGCGAGCTGTTGAAACGCGAGTTCGACCGGGTGTTCGACACGGGCGAGATCCAGGAGGTCGAAGTCGAGACCCAGACGCCCGGGGGGCCGCGCCACTATCGCATCACCAAGGTTCCGATGCGGGAGGATGCCGACGACATCTCCCACGTCATCACCATCGGCGAGGACGTCACCGAGTGGCGCCGGGCGCAGCAGCGGCTCGCGGAGACGGAGAAACTCGCCGCCGTCGGGCAGCTCGCGGCAGGCGTGATGCACGAAATCAACAACCCGCTCGCCACGATTCTCGCCTGCACCGAGGCCTTGGGCCTCCGGACCGAGACGCTGCCGCCCGGCGAGCGCGGAGCGGTGGAGGAATACCTGAAGATCATCGACACCGAGGTGCAACGCTGCCGCCGCATCGTGGATGGCTTGCTCGATTTCTCGCGGCCCAAGGGCGGGCTCATGCGGCGCGTGGACCTCAACGAGGTGGTCGAGCAGACGCTGTTCCTCCTCAAGCACCACGCTCGCTTCAAGCGGCTCGGAGTGGTGCGCGAGCTCGCGCCCGGTCTGCCCCAGGTGCTGGCGGACCCGGAGCGCCTGATCCAGAGCTTCATGGCCCTGATGCTGAACGCCATGGACGCCATGGACTCCCGCGGCACGCTCACCGTCCGCTCGCGCTCCAACCCCGAGCGGAAGGACGAGCTGCTGCTCGAGTTCATCGACACCGGCTCCGGGATCCGCAAGGAAGACTTGTCCAAGATCTTCGAGCCGTTCTACACCACGAAGCCGCAGGGACGGGGGACCGGCCTCGGCCTCTCGATTTGCTACGGCATCGTGGTGGCCGAGCACCGGGGCCGCATCGAGGTCGAGTCCGAAATCAGCGTCGGATCCAACTTCAAGGTGTATCTCCCGCTCGGATGAAGATCCTCGTCGTCGAGGACGACAAGACCGTCGGGCAATACGTGAAGCGGGGCCTGGTGGAGGCGGGGTACCACACCGACCTCGTGGGCGAGGGAGACGACGGCCTGCGGCTGGCGTCCGGCGGGCACTACGAGCTGCTCGTGCTCGACCTGCGGCTTCCCCGCATGTCCGGGCTGGAGGTGCTGCGCACGCTGCGGGACCGCGGCAACAGCATCCCGGTCCTGGTGTTGACGGCGCAGGACGCGGTGGACTTCAAGGTGCAGGCGCTGCGGATGGGCGCCGACGACTACGTTACGAAGCCGTTCGCCTTCGAGGAGCTGCTGGCGCGCGTGGAGGCGCTGGGACGGCGGCCCAAGGCGATCACCCCGCCGGTGCTGAAGGTCGCCGACCTCACCCTCGACACCGGGAGCCGCGAGGTGAAGCGCGGCGGCACGGCGGTCGAGCTCACCCCGAAGGAATACGCGGTGCTCGAGTACCTGGTGCGCCATCAGGGCCGCGTGATGCCGCGCACGCTGATCACCGAGTACGCCTGGGATTATCACTTCGATCCGGGGACGAACATCGTGGACGTCCTGATCACACGGTTGCGCAAGAAGATCGATCACGGGCACGAGCCGAAGCTGATCCACACCGTGCGCGGCGTGGGCTACGTGGTGAAGGCCTGAGGTGCAGACCATCCGGGCGCGGCTCACCACGTCGTACTCGACTGCGCTGGCGCTCACGCTCACGGCCTTCGCGGCGGCGCTGTACTTCGCCCGGCGCAGCGCCTCGTTCCAGGATCTCGACCAGCGCATCCGGTCCGAGGCCGCGCTGGGCGCGGCGATCCTGGCCGAGAGCTACCGCGCCCGCGGCACGCTGGTGCGTGCCGATACGGGCGGGCAGCTGCAGGTCATCCCGGACGTCGCCGCGCTGCTGGAGGTCGTGCCCGACTACGTGATCGTCACGGCGCGCGACGGCGCTCTGTTGTTCGCCTCCTCCGACGTGCGCGCCCTCACGTTCCAGCAGGTGGAGCAGCTGCGCGGCATCTCGAGCGCACCGCTCCAGGGTGCCACGTCCGGCACGCTCAGCCTCGGGCCGGGCGGTCCCGAGATCCACTACGCGACCCACTCCGTCACCGACGCGGGCCCGCAGGTCGGCGCCATCATCGCCGGCGCGAACCTGCAGACGGCCGACCTCGGCCCCTCCCAGCTCCTCTCCACGCTGATCCTCATCCTGCCGGTCGGGCTCGTGGCGACGCTGCTGGTCGGCGCGTGGATCGCGCGGCGCGCGCTCGAGCCGGTCGACCAGATCATCACCGAGGTGCGCGAGATCACGGACGGCAAGAGCCTCCACCGCCGCCTCGCCCAGCCGATGGTGAAGGACGAGTTGGGGCGCTTGACGGAGACGCTGAACCAGATGATGACGCGCCTGGAGCGGAGCTTCGCCGCGCTGCGCCGGTTCACCGCGGAGGCGAGCCACGAGCTCAAGACCCCGCTGACCGTGCTGCGCGCGGGCGTGGAGCGCGCCATCACCACTCCCGGTGTGCCGCAGGAGGCGCTCGCCGCGCTCGAGGAGACGCTGCAAGAGACGAACCGCATGACGGAGCTCGTCGACGCCCTGCTGACGCTGGCGCGCGCGGACGAAGGCATCGCGCCGCTCCACAAGGAGGCGGTGGACCTGCGCAGCATCGTGGCCGAGGCGGGCGAGACGGGCGAGCTCTTGGCCGAGCAGGCCGGCGTGCGGATGGAGGTGCGCACGCCGCCCGAGCCCGTCGTCGTGCCGGTGGACCGGAGCCGCATCCGCCAGTTGATCCTGAACCTGTTGACCAACGCCGTGAAGTACACGCCCCAGGGCGGTCGCGTGCAGGTCCAGCTGGGGCAGGAGGACGCCCCGGCCCTTCCGAACGGGCATGGGCGGGTGACGCTCAGCGTTGCCGACACGGGGGTCGGGATCGCGCCCGGCGACTTGCCGCACGTCTTCGACCGCTTTTGGCGGGCCGACACGGCCCGCACCCGCACCGGCGAGCGGGCGGGCGCGGGACTCGGGCTCGCGATCTGCAAGTGGATCGCGGAGGCGCACGGCGGCCAGATCGACGTCGTCAGCCGACCGGGGCGGGGGACGACGTTCACGGTCACGCTGCCCGGGGAGCCCCCCGGGTGACACGGCCCGGGCGATGCGGGGTTGCCACAGCCCGGGTAGCGCCGGCCTCACTTTTCTGTCATCATTTTGTAATGGGGTGGCCACTAGCGGGTGAGGCCCCCGGGGGAGTATTAGTAGGACGGTACGATTGGGAGGCTGTCCCGTGTTCGATGTGTTGATCGAGTCCGGTCGCAAGAGAGACAAAAGAATCTTCCGGACCGGCTTCGTCTCGCTCACGATTCACACGGCGCTGATCGCGGGCGCGGTGTACGCAACGCTCCAGGCCGGTCAGGCGGATAACGCCGTGAAGATGGACACCACGGTCGTCTTCATCGATCAGCAGCAGCAACAGAAACCGCCGGAGCCCCAGCCCGTACAACTCGACGTGCCGCTCAAGGGCTTCCAGACCGTGGTGGCCCCTGAGGTGATCCCCACGAACATCCCGCCCGTGAACCTGACGGAGCATTTCGACCCGAAGGACTACTCGGGCACGGGAGTGGAGGGGGGCCTGGCCACGGGCATGGTGCCGAGCGGCAACGACGTCTTCATGGAGTCGATCGTCGAGGAGAAGCCGTCGATCCTGTCGGGTCCGCAGCTCGTCTATCCCGATCTCCTCCGGCAGGCGGGCATCCAGGGCCGCGTCATTGTCCAGGTGATCGTGGACACCACGGGCCGCGCCGAGCCCAACAGCGTCAAGGTGCTGCAGAGTCCCAATCCGGGCTTCGACCAGCCCGCGAAGAACTACGTGCTCAAGGCGCTATACCGGCCGGCGCGCGTGCACGGGCGCGCGGTCCGCGTGCTCGTCAACCAGCCGATCGACTTCAAGGTCACCCGCTAAGCCGCCACCCGTCTCCGCTCGAAGGAGCGCCCCCTTATGAGTCTTTCGCTCTACGACCTGTGGTTGTCGATGGGACTGTTCGCCAAGTCCATCGTCGTCGTTATGGCGGTCATGTCCGTGTTGTCGTGGACCGCGGCGTTCCGGAAGTGGTCACAGCTGTACAAGTCGCAGAAGGAGACCAAGCGGTTCGCGCCCGAGTTCTCGCGCTTCCTCAAGGAGGAGCAGCTCGACGGGGCGATCCGCCTCGCCGAGAAGCAGAAGGTGAGCCACGTGGCGCGCGTGCTGGGCGAGGCGCTCGCCGAGGTGAAGCCGCTGTTGCGGGACCGGGCCACCATCACCGCGGCCGACATCAACTCGGTGGAGCGGGCGGTGGAGCGCGAGATGCTGATCGTGGCGGCCGAGCTGAAGCGCGGCCTCGGGATCCTCGCCACCACCGGTGCCACGGCCCCCTTCGTCGGCCTGCTCGGCACCGTGATGGGGATCGTGAACGCCTTTACCGGCATGGCGGCCTCGGGCGGCGGCGGGTCGCTCGCGTCGGTGTCGGCGGGTATCGCCGAGGCGCTGATCACGACGGCGTTCGGCCTCATCGTGGCGATCCCGGCCGTGTGGCTCTACAACTACTTCACGACCAAGATCGACTTCCTGTCGGTCGAGATGACCTACACGTCCAAGGAGCTGATCGACTACCTGATCAAGAGCGTCGGCTCCGAGTTCGGCCGCTCGATCTTCACCAAGGAATTCCAGACGCAGAAGGCGCAGCAGTCCAGTGGCCCTATCAGTCACTAGCGCCCGCGCGGCGGCGGCGGTCAAGGCGGACATCAACGTCACGCCGCTGATCGACGTGATGCTGGTGCTGCTCATCATCTTCATGATCGTCACGCCGATCATCGCGGCGGGCTTCCAGGCGACGATTCCCCGCGGCGAGCACCCGGAGGACCGGCCAGAGGGGCCTGACGAAGTGCGGCTCGGCATCGACCGCGAGGGCAAGTTCTACCTCGATCTCGGCGACGGGCCCCGCCAGGTCAAGGACGCGGACCTGCCGGGGCGGCTCGAGGCGATTTACGCGTCGCGCGCCAGGGACAAGATCCTGTTTCTCAAGGCGGACCAGAACCTCGACTTTGCACGCGTGCAGCAGGCGATCGAGCTCGCGCGCCAGGCGGGCGTGCGCGTGGTCGGCGCCATCACGGAGCAGCGGCAGTCGCTGGTCAAGAAGAAGAAAGAGGGAGGCTGACCCATGGCGATGGGGTCGACCGGGTCGGGCGAAGGCCTGAGCTCCGATATCAACGTCACGCCGCTCATCGACGTGCTGCTGGTGCTGCTCATCATTTTCATGATCACGCAGCCCCTGTCGCGCAAAGCGTTCGACGTGCAGGTGCCGCCGGAGCAGCAGCAGAAGTCGAAGCAGCAACCGAGCGCTCAAATCGTGCTCGAGCTCCTGCCCGACGGCGGCTATGCGATCAACAAGCAATCCTACTCGAAGGACCAGCTCGGGCCGACGCTACAACAGCTGTACGAGAACCGCCCGGCGAAGCTCATGTTCATCAAGGCGGCGCCGAACCGGAAGTACGGCGAAGTGGTGGACGCGATGGACCTCGCGCACGCCGCCGGGGTGCAGGTCATCGGATTCACTCCGGCCAAATAGGCGCGAGCGGATGGTGACGGGCGGGGCACAGCATGCTGTGCCCCGCTTTCGCTTGTGGGGTACGTATGAGCGTGGCTGGCCCTTCTCCCACCCCGCGGCCCCTGCCCGCGCCCCCGGTGCTGCGGCTCGAGCTCCATTCCCGGCGCTCCTGGCCGAGCGCCCTGGCGTCGCTCTTCGCGCACGCCGCGCTGATCGCGGGCGTGCTCGTCCAGGGGCGCGCGGCGCTGCGACGCGGCGCCGTCCCCGGCGGCGGGGGGGGCGGGGGGGCCGGGGGGGGCGATCGGCCGGTCATCAACTTCTTCCCGATGCCGGCTCGAGCGGCACCGGCGGCCGTGGACGTCCCGCCGGCGCCCCGCGTCAGCGTCACGGCGCTGCCCGCGCTCCAGCAAATCAGGCTCGACCTGCCGCGCGTCGAGGCCCCGCAACCCGACCTCATGGCGGGCCTCCGGAGCGTGGCCGCCGCGGTGGTCGGCGGAGGGCAGGGGCCGGGCACGGGCGGTGGCGTGGGGGCCGGCATCGGCCCGGGAGTCGGCGGGGCGACGGGGCCTGGAACGGGCGACGAAGGCGGTTACATTTTCGTCGCCGCGCCGCGGACGGCCATCCTGCCTCCGTTGGCCAAGGTGCCCGGCTCCGTGGCCGGCCGGACCTATCGAGTCCGGTTCTGGGTCGCGGCCGACGGGCGGGTTACGCGCGTGGAAGTCGAGCCGCCCATCGCCGAGGCAGCCTACAGCCGGGAGTTCCAGCGGCGCATGCTGGCGTACCAGTTCTATCCGGCCCGCACCCGGGACGGACGGAACGTGGCGAGCGTCGTCACGGTCCCCCTGCGAATCGGAAACTAGCCCGCGCGCTGCGGGCTCCAAGGAGCCATAACCAACTATGCTGATCCCCCTCGTCCTGGGGCTGAGTGTGGTCGCCCTGGCCGTCGCCGTAGGTCTCGCGCGCTGGGTCCTGAAGCAGGACAACGGCACGCCGGAGATGCGGAGAATCTCCGACGCGATTCAGGAAGGCGCCGGGGCGTTCCTGCGGCGGCAGTACCGTACCATCTTCACCCTCAGCGTCTTCCTCGCCGCGCTGATCTTCGTGCTGTACGCGTTCTTCCGCTCGCCGCATCCGGGTGAGCCGCCGGCGACCACGATGGCCTTCTGGACGACGCTGTCGTTCGTCTTCGGCGCGCTGTGCTCGGGGATCGCCGGGCTGATCGGCATGTTCGTCGCGGTGCGCGCCAACATCCGCACGGCGAGCGCCGCGCGCTCGAGCCTGAACCGCGCGCTCCAGATCGCGCTCCGCGGCGGCGCGGTGAGCGGCCTGTTCGTCGTGGCGATGAGTCTCCTGGGCGTGGGCGGCCTGTACACGATCGTCCACGCGTTCGCGGTCGTGCCGCCGGAGCGCATTCCCCTGCTCATCGTGGGATACGGATTTGGCGCCTCGTTCGTGGCGCTGTTCGCGCAGCTGGGCGGCGGTATCTACACCAAGGCGGCCGACGTCGGCGCGGATCTCGTGGGCAAGGTCGAAGCCGGCATCCCGGAGGACGATCCCCGCAACCCGGCCGTGATCGCGGATTTGGTTGGGGACAATGTGGGGGACTGCGCGGGCCGCGGCGCCGACCTGTTCGAGTCCACGGCCGCCGAGAACATCGGCGCGATGATCCTCGGCGCCGGGCTCGCGGCCGCGAACCCCACGGCGTTCGGCGGCCTCGCCATGCTGGGCGTCATTCTCTTCCCGCTCGTCGTCCGTGCGTTCGGACTCATGGCCTCGATCATCGGCATCCTGATCGTGCGCTCGCGCGAGGACGAGGATCCGATGCACGCGCTGAACCGCGGCTACATGGCGACGGCGCTGCTGGCGGCCGCCGGCTTCACGGGGGGAACGTGGTGGCTCCTCAACCCCGTCACGGCGCCGCACGCCTGGTGGCACTTCGCGCTGTGCGGCGTGATCGGTATCGCCACGTCCATCGCCTTCGTGTACATCACCCAGTACTACACCGAATACCGCTACCGCCCCGTGCAATCGATCGCCGCCGCGTCCGTCACCGGCCCGGCGACGAACATCATCGCGGGCTTCGCCGTGGCGCTCGAGTGCACCGCGCTCCCAACGTTCGCGATCGGGGCGGCGATCATCGCGTCGTACAAAATCGGCGCCTCGAGCGGACTCGAGCACGCGGGACTCTTCGGGACCGCCGTCGCGACCATGGGCATGCTGGGCACCGCCGCCTACATCCTCGCCATGGACACGTTCGGTCCGATCACCGACAACGCGGGCGGGGTGATCGAGATGTCTCATCAGCCCGAGGACATCCGGCGCCGCACCGATCGCCTCGACGCGGTCGGCAATACCACCAAGGCGCTGACCAAGGGGTACGCGATCGGCTCCGCCGCGCTCGCCGCCTTCCTCCTGTTCTCGGCGTATCTGGACGAGGTGCGCGCCCTGGGGTCGCCGCTCGCGGCCGTGGACATTTCGAAGCCCGAGGTGTTCGTGGGTGGCCTGCTCGGCGCGATGCTCGTGTTCTGGTTCTCGGCGCTCGCGATCGGCGCGGTGACGCGGGCCGCGGTCAGCGTGATCAAGGAAGTCCGTCGCCAGTTCCAAGCCGACCCCGGCATCCTCAAGGGCACGTCCAAGCCCGACTACGGCCGTGCGGTGGACATCGTGACCATCGGCGCGCTCAAGGAGATGGTGGCGCCCGGGCTCCTCGCCGTCGGAATGCCGATCGCGGTGGGGCTCTTCTTCAAGCTCTTCCACGTCGGCGCCGAGGCGGTGGCGGCTTTCCTGATGGTGGGCACGATTGGCGGGATCCTGGTCGCCACCATGCTGAACAACGGCGGCGGCGCCTGGGACAACGCCAAGAAATTCATCGAGACGGGGCAGTACGGCGGTAAGGGCGGCGCCCCCCACAAAGCTGCGGTCGTAGGCGACACCGTGGGCGATCCGTTCAAGGACACCGCGGGCCCGTCGCTGCACGTGCTGATCAAGCTGCTCAGCACCGTCACCTTGGTGTTGGCGCCGCTGTTCGTATGAACTGCGCTGTCAGCCTTCAGCCATCAGCCGTCAGCGTGCCCGGCCACCGGCTGACAGCTGACGGCTGAGCGCCGACAGCGCCTCCATGAGCCAGCTCTTCGCCCGCAAACCGATCGCCGAGCTGCTCGTTCAGGGCGAGAGCCCGTACGCGCTGAAGCGGGCGCTGGGCGCCGGCGATCTCATCATGCTCGGCATCGGCGCCGTCATCGGCGCCGGGATTTTCGGGGCGATCGGGACGGCGGCGGCAGGGCAGTACGACGCCGCCGGGCATCTCGTCCGCAGCGGCGCGGGCCCGGCGCTCGTCTTGTCGTTCCTCCTGCTCGGCGTGTGTTGCGCGCTCGCCGGCCTGTGCTATGCGGAGCTCGCGGCGATGATCCCGCAGGCAGGCAGCGCTTATGCGTATTCCTATGCCACGCTCGGCGAGCTGGTCGCCTGGGTGATCGGATGGGATCTGATCCTCGAATACGCCGTCGGCAACGTCGCGGTGGCCATCTCTTGGGCGGACTACTTCACGTCGCTGCTCCGGAGCTTCGATGTCCACCTTCCCGTCTGGCTCACGACGGGATACCGGACGGCGCTTCTTGCTCCGGACCCCGCCGTGCACGGCCTGCTCCAGACCGCGCCGCACGTGGCCGGCATCCCGATCCTCGTCAATCTGCCGGCCTTCCTGATCGTCGGGGTCATCACCTGGCTGCTGCTGCTGGGGGTCCGCGAGAGCGCCACGGCGAACAACATCATGGTGACGATCAAGCTGCTGGTGCTCGGTCTGTTCATCACCGCCGGTCTCACCCACCTCAGTCGGGCGAACTACCACCCGTTCGCTCCCAACGGCTTCCGCGGCATCCATCAGGGCGCGGCGATCGTCTTCTTCGCCTACATCGGGTTCGACGCGATCTCGACCGCCGCCGAGGAAACGAAGAACCCACAGCGCAACCTCCCGATTGGGATCCTGGGCGGACTCGCGATCTGCACCGTCATCTACATGATCGTGGGCGCCGTCCTCACGGGGATGGTGCCCTACAGCGAGCTCGGCGTCGCCGATCCGCTCGCCAAGGCCCTGAATAGCGCAGGCTTCACGACGGTGGGGTGGATCGTCGCGCTCGGCGCGATCGTCTCCATGTCGGCGGTACTGCTGGTGTTCCAGTATGGGCAGCCGCGCATCTTCTTCGCCATGGGGCGTGACGGGCTACTGCCGCCGTGGGCCGCCAAGGTGCACGCCAAGACCCGTGTGCCTCATGTCACGACGCTGATAACCGGGGTCTTCGTGGGACTGTGGTCGCTCATCGGAGACGCGGGGGAGACCTATAACCTCACCAACATCGGCACCCTGTTCGCGTTCGTGCTTGTGTGCGTCGGCGTGCTGGTGCTACGCCACACCGACCGCGAGCGGGCCCGGCCGTTCCGCGTGCCGTTTGTGTGGGTGGTCTCGCTCACCGGCGCCGCGCTGTGCGTGTTCGTGATGGTCGGACTGCCGCTCGAGACGTGGGTGCGGTTCGCCGTGTGGCTCGCCATTGGGCTGATCCTGTACGCGTGGTATGGCTATCACCACAGCCGGCTGCACCCGACGGCTCGGCAGGTGCCGTGAAGCCCCACACCAAGATCGTCCTGGGCCTCGTCCTCGGTGCCGCGTGCGGCGTCACGGCGAACGCGCTCGCCCCGGACGCCGCCTGGGTGCGCTGGATCGGGGACAACGTGGCGGGCCCCGTGGGGCAGGTGTTCCTGCGCATGCTGCTGATGACCGTGATCCCGCTCGTCTTCACGTCAATCGCGCTGGGAGTGGCCGGCATCGGCGACATCCGGAAGGTGGGGCGGGTGGGGATCCGGACGCTGGTGTACTTCCTGCTTTCGACGGCGCTGTCGGCCGCGATCGGACTCGGGCTCGTGAACCTGTTCCAGCCCGGGGCCGGTCTCCCGTCCGAGATCCGCGAGCAGCTGATGACGACGTACCGCGCGCAGGCGCAGGGGCTGCAGGCGGCCGGGACTACGCATTTCGGCATCGATACGTTCGTCAACATGGTGCCCAGGAACCCCATCCAGGCGGCGGCGGGAATGGACCTGCTGGGGGTGATCTTCTTTTCGCTCGTCTTCGGCGCGGCGCTGACCCTGATCCCGGAGGAGCGGGCGCGCCCGCTGATCCGCGTGCTCGATGCGGTCGGCGAAGCGATCGTCAAGATCATCGACCTCGCGATGAAGCTCGCTCCGTACGGCGTGTTCGGCCTGATCTTCTTCACGACGTCCCGCTTCGGGTGGGGATTGCTGCGGCAGCTCGGGCTGTACGTGGCCATCGTACTCGCGGGACTGCTGGTGCACGGCGCCGTGAGTCTGTCGCTCCTCGTGCGGGTGTTCGGAGGACTCCGGCCGGCCGTGTTCTGGAGCCGCATTCGCGCGAGCATCGTCACCGCGTTTTCCACCAGCTCGAGCAACGCCACGCTGCCGACCAACATCGCCGTCGCCGAGGAGGAGCTGGGGATCCCCCCCAAGATCGCGGGCTTCGTACTGCCTCTCGGCTCGACCATGTGCATGAACGGCACCGCCCTGTACGAGGGCGTGACCGTGCTCTTCCTGGCGCAGGTGTTCGGCGTCTCGCTCGGTCTCGGGACGCAGGTCGTGGTGCTGGTGCTGAGCGTGATCACCGCCGTGGGTGCCGCCGGTGTGCCGGGCGGCTCACTCCCCCTCCTCATGGTGGTGCTCGCAACCGTGGGCGTGCCGCCGGAGGGGATCGCGATCATCCTCGGCGTGGACCGGATCCTCGACATGTGCCGCACCACGATCAACGTGTGCGGCGACCTCACCGCCGCGGTCTACGTGGCGCGGGCGGAGGGCGAATGGGACCCGCGCGTCGTGACCCGGGAACCGGCACGGCTGCAGGTGGCCTAGACCGGGAGCGGGGAGCAGGGAGCGGTACCCTCCGCCTCACTGCGACGTACCGCTCCCCGCTCCCGTCTATCCTAGCGCCGCGAGCTTCAGCGCCCCGAGTGCGGTGTCCACGGGCCCGGTCCGCAGCCGGGCTCGCGGCATCTCGGCGGCGAGCGTCTGCCGCAGCACCGCAGCGAGGGGCGAGGTAGCGAACAGGAGACCGCCCGCCAGGGCGACCGGTATGTCGCCCGTTCCCGGGAAGAAGCGCTCGAGGGCGCGGACCAGCGCCGCGAGCTCCCCCGCCGCGTCGCGCAGGATCCGCAGCGCCACGGCTTCGCCCTCGCGGGCGGCGTTGAGCACGTGGGGTGCGAGCCCGGCCACCTGGGGGGGCGTCGCCGTAGCGGTCCAGCGCACGAGGTCGTCGAACCCCTCCAGACCGAGCCCCGAGAGCAGCCGGGCGAGCAGGGTCGATCCCTCACCGCGGCCGTCCCGGGCCCGCGCGGCGGCGTCGAGCGCCCGGCGCCCGAGCCAATAGCCGCCACCCTCGTCTCCCAACTGCCAGCCGTAGCCCCCGCAGCGGTGCAGCCGCCCGGCATCATCGCGCGCATAGGCGATGGAGCCGGTGCCGGCGTTGATGATGACGCCCGGGGCGCTCTGGAACGCCGTGGCCAGCGCGACCTCGGCGTCGGCGAGCACGCGCGCCGCTCTGGCGATACCCGCCGCGACCAGCGCGGCCGCGAGCTCGCGCTGCTCCTGGGCGCGCCCCGCACCCGCCGCCCCGACGACCGCGCGGTCCACCGGCAGAGACACGCCCGCCTGGGTGGCCGCCCGGCGCGCCGTGTCCACGAGCACCACGGCGGACGCCGCCGCGCCTCCCGGACGCATCGCCGCACCCGGGCCCTCGGCACGGCCCAGCACCGTCCCGTCTTCCCGCCCGATGGCGACCGTGGAGTGCGAGCCGCCCGCGTCGGCACCCAGCAGGACGGCCGTCAGGGGGTCAGGCGGATAGGCCGATAGATCATCGCGAGCAGGCATGCTGACCGCTTAACCGCCTCACCGCCTAACCGGCTGACCGACCATAGAGGAGACCATCCCCACCGCCACCGTGGCCGCCGTCCCCAACGGTACGTACCACGGCCAGGCGAGCCCCGAGAGCCAACGGATCGGGAAACCCGGAATGACCGCGCCCAGTACGACGGGGCTCATGACGAGCACGCTCACGATGATGGCGAGGATGACGTCGATCTGCCGGGCCCGCGGCCAGAGGCCGCCCAGCAGATACGTGCCGAGCAGGCCGCCATATGTGATCGAGACGATGCTCAGGGCGAGCTGCACCACCGGTGTGTTCTGATTCCGGAACGCCATGGCGCCCGCGATCAGGACCGCGGTCCAGAAGAGCGTCAGCCAGCGGCCCACCCACAAGAGATGGGTCGGGTCCTGCCGGCCGGTGAGGGGCGCGTAGAAGTCGAGCGTCGCGGCGGAGGCGAGCGAGTTGACCGCCGAGGCATGGCTGCTCATGGCGGCGGCGAGGATCCCGGCGATCACGAGGCCGGCGAGCCCGGGCGGCAGCTGGGTGATCGCGAAGGTCGGATAGATGGCGTCCCCCCGCATGCCGGTCTGGTCGGCGCCGGCCAACCACAGGCTCGTGCCCACGAGCAGGAACAGCGCGAATTGCAGGATGATGAACACCCCTGAGCCGACGAGCGCCCGCTGCGCGTCCTTCAAGCCGCGGGCTGCGAGCAGCCGCTGCACGATGAGTTGATCGGTGCCGTGCGACGCGGCCGTGAGCAACGCCCCACCCACGAGCCCGCCCCAGAACGTGTACAGCACCGTGAGTGACGGCCGGAAGTCGAGCGTGACCAGCTTCCCCTGCTCCCAGGCGCGAGCGAACGCGCCCGTTCCCCCAGCGAGATGCGTGGCGACGGCGAACGTCGCGATCCCGCCCAGCAGATACACCCCCAACTGGATCACGTCCACCCACACGACGGCGCGGAGCCCCCCGACCCACGTGTAGATCAGCGTCACGATGCCGATCGCGAGGATGCCGGCGGCGAGGTTCCAGTGGGTGATGATGGCGAGCGGAATCGCCGTGGCGAAGATGCGCACGCAGTCGGCCAGCGCGCGGGTGAGCAGGAAGACGCCCGAGGCGGTGCGCCGCGCCGCGCTCCCGAAACGCCGCTCCAGGCGCTGGTAGGCGGTGTCCTGTGTGCCCTCGAAGTAGCCCGGCAACAGCAGCCGTGCCACGCCGATGCGGCCCACGAGGTAGCCGAACGCGATTTGGAGGAACGTGAGGTCGCCGCGCGCGGCGATCCCGGGAACGGAAATGACGGTGAGGGCCGAGGTCTCCGTCGCGACGATGGACAGCATCAGCGCCCACCACGGCAGTCCTCGGTGCCCCAGGAAATAGTCGCTGGCGTCCCGTTGGCGCCCGGAGAGCACCAGTCCGAACACGACCACCGCGGCGCAGTAGGCCGCGATGACGGCTACGTCCGGGCCGCGCAGTGCCAGAGGAGGGCAGCAAAAAGCCCGCGCCGTGCGCGGGCTCGAATTGCCGGAGGAGTGGCCAATCGGCTCAGACCGTGAAGGACGATCCGCAGCCGCAACCGCCGGTGGCGTTCGGGTTCTCGAAGGCGAACCCCGACTCCTGGAAGTTGCTCCGGAAGTCGATCACCGTGCCGTTCAGGTGCTGGGCGCTGAAGGCGTCGACGAAGCACCGCACGCCGCCCGTTTCCACGACGAAATCGTCGTCGAGCGGCTTCTCTTCGATGCTGAGGCTGTAGCGGAATCCCGAGCACCCGCCCGGCAGCACTGCGACCCGGAGGCCGGCCGTCTCGGCGGAAGCGTGCTCGTCCGCCATGAACTTCCGCACTTCGACCGCTGCTTTGTCGGTCAGGGTCAGCGTGATCGGGGTCGTCTTCTGCGTCGTCGCCATTGCGATCCTCCTGTCACATGCGAACTTAGAAAGGCCCGTCGCGCCTGTCAACTCTCTTGCCACCTAGGATCGCGCGCTCATGCGACTTACGCTCGCCGATTGGTCGATCGTCGCGCTCTACTTCCTGTTCAACGTGGCGGTGGGCCTGTATTACAAGCGCCGCGCCGGCCGCGACACGGCGGAGTTCTTTCTCTCGGGGCGCAACGTGCCGTGGTGGCTGGCCGGCACGTCGATGGTGGCGACCACGTTCGCGGCGGACACGCCGCTCGCCGTCACCGGCCTCGTGGCGCGGAACGGCGTGGCGGGGAACTGGCTGTGGTGGAATCTGCTGGCGAGCGGCATGCTGACGGTGTTCTTCTACGCCCGGCTGTGGCGCCGCGCCGGCGTGATGACCGACATCGAGTTCTCGGAGATCCGCTACGCCGGCCGACCGGCAGCCTTCCTCCGCGGCTTCCGGGCGCTGTACCTCGGCGTGTTGATCAACTGCATCATCCTGGGATGGGTCAACCTCGCGATGGTGAAGATCCTGCAGCTGCTGTTTGGCGTCGGCAAGCTCGAGGCCCTGGCGATGGTGCTCGGTCTGATCGCGCTGACGTCCGCCATTTCGACGCTCTCGGGTCTGTGGGGCGTGCTGGTGACCGACCTGTTCCAGTTCGTGATCAAGATGGGGATGGTGATCGTGCTCGCTGTCGTGGCGGTGCACGCGGTCGGCGGCATCGACGCGATGAGGGCGAAGCTGGCGCTCTTGCCCGGTCACGGATCGGTCCTCAGCTTCGTCCCCGACGTCGGGTCGGCGTGGATGCCCTTGATCACCTTCTTCGTCTACATCGGCGTGAACTGGTGGGCCACCTGGTATCCGGGCGCCGAGCCGGGCGGCGGCGGCTACATCGCGCAGCGCATGCTCAGCGCGAAAGACGAGAAGCACGCGGTCCTGGCGACGCTGTGGTTCAACATCGCGCACTATGCCGTGCGCCCGTGGCCCTGGATCCTGGTCGCCCTGGCGTCACTGATCCTGTTTCCCGGTCTCGCCGATCCGGAGACCGGGTACGTCCGCGTGATGATCGACTACCTCCCCTCGTCGCTGCGCGGGCTCATGGTGGCGGCCTTCGCGGCGGCGTACATGTCCACCATCGCCACCCAGCTCAACTGGGGCGCGAGCTATCTCGTGAACGACTGCTACCGCCGCTTCCTGCGGCGCGACGCGACGGAGCGGCATTACGTCCGGGCGTCGCAGGTCGCGACGGTGCTGCTCACGGTGGTCTCCGCCATCGCGACCTTCTACATGAGCTCGATCGCCGGTGCCTGGAAGCTCCTGATCGTCACGGGGGCGGGCACAGGCACGGTCCTGCTGCTACGCTGGTACTGGTGGCGCATCAACGCGTGGAGCGAGGTTTCCGCGATGATCGCGGCGTTCGCCGTGTCGGTGTTGTTGCAGACGGTGGCAGGCCTCGACAGCGATCGGCCGCTGGACTTCGCCTGGATCATGCTCATCACCGTCGCGATCACCACCGGCGTGTGGCTCGCGGTCACGTTCCTCACGCGCCCCGAACCCGAGGGCACGTTGGTGGCGTTCTACCGCCGCACGCGACCCTCCCGGACCGGGTGGGGGCCCGTGGCGGCGCTCGCGCCCGACGTCCGGGCTTCCGCGGACGGGCTCGCGAACCTGCTCGACTGGGCGGCTGGGTGCGTGCTGATCTACGGCGTGCTGTTCGGCGTCGGGAAGCTGCTGTTGCACGAGACGCTGCCCGGCGTGGTGCTCCTCGGGCTCGGCGCGATCGCCGGAGCGGTCATCTATCGCGATCTGTCGCGGCGCGGCTGGGGCAGCGTGGTGGAGTGAGTCGCCTCATAGCTCGGGGTGCGTGAGGGCCTCCACCACCAGGTCGGCGACACGGGGACGGACGCGGAGGATCGCCGTGTTCGCGCGCGTGGGATGCACGCGGTTGGTGAGCAGGATGATGAACAGATCGCGGTCCGGGTCCATCCACAGCGACGTGCCCGTGAAGCCGGTATGCCCGAACGCCCGGCGCGACAGCTTCGCGCCGGCGCTGGTGTAGCCCGAGTCGGCCGGCGTGTCCCAGCCGAGTGCCCGGCTCGAGCCGGGCGGCACTCCCTGACGCTGCGTGAATTCGGCCACGGTCTCGGCGCGGATCAGCTGCAGCGAGTCCCAGGCGCCGCCGGCGAGCAGCATGGCCGCGAACCGCGACAGATCGATCGCGTTCGAGAACAGGCCCGCGTGACCCGAGACTCCGCCCAGGCGCCCCGCGTTCTCGTCGTGCACCTCGCCCCGCAGCGCGCGGTGGCGGAACGCCGTGTCGGTCTCGGTGGGCGCGATCCGGTCCCGCCAGGAAGGGGGCGGGCGGTATCGGGTCGCGGACATGCCCAGCGGCCCGAACACGCGCCGCGCGAGCAGGCGGTCGAGCGGCTCGCCGGAGATCCGCTCCACGACCTGCGTGAGCACGATCGCGCCGAGATCCGAGTAGACGAAGCGCTCGCCGGGCGCGGTGGCGAGCGGTGTGGTGTCCACGAGGGCGAGCGCCGCGGAGCGGGAGCCCGACTCCCGGTACAGCGGCCGCCACGCCGGGAGCCCGGAGGAATGCGTGAGGAGGTGCCGCACGGTGACACGCTCTTTGTCGGCGCCCCCGCGGAACTCCGGAAGGTAGCGTTGGACGGGCGCGTCGAGGGCCAGCCTTCCTTCCTCCACGAGCTGCATGCAGGCGGTCGTGAGCCCGACGACCTTGGTGAGCGATGCGAGGTCGTAGAGCGTCCCGGGCTGCACCGGGCGCGCGTCCTCCGTGCCGTAGCGGCCGACCGCGGCGAGCAGCGCGAGTCGCCCGTGGCGGCCCACCGCGAGCACGGCTCCGGGAAACGCCCCGCTGTCTGCCTGGCCCCGGAGGTAGTCCACCGCGCCGGCGAGGCGCAGGCTGTCGAACCCGAGCCCGGGCGGCGACGCCTCGGGGATGCCCGCGCTCGCCGGGAAGGGCGCGCTCGCGCGACAGGCGACGAGCGCGCCCACGAGCGCAGCGAAGCCGCTCCTCACGGGTGGGCGTCCGGCACGATGACGCCCGAGCCGATGCGGTACGCCGGCGGCAGGCTGATCGGGAGCCTCCCCGTGATCGGGACCTTCCCGAGGAGCGCCAGCGCGACGGCGCGCTCCGAGGCGCGCACGCCGCTCCAGGCGATCAGGTACGATCGCACGGTCGGCGTCTGGGTGAGGAGGTAGGGGCTGCCGAGCGATACGACCACCGTTGGGCGGGCCGTGTCCGTGGCCATCATGAGCTGGGCGAGCGAGTCCGGCAGCGAGATGATGCCCCGTCCCGAGATGGGCCGCACGTTGGCCGCGAACACCACGGCCGGCGCGCGCGCGATCACGGTGCGCGCCGAGTCGTATGACGGCGTTCCAGACATCGGCCATAGGCGGAAGAAGTCGACGGTGTCCCCGCCCTGGCGGAGCAGCTCGAGCATCCGCTGGCCCACGAAGCTGTTGAGCTCGTCCCCGTAGGCGACGAGGGCGAAGCGCGAGCGCTTCGCCCGCAACGCGTGCAGCCAGCCGCCGATGTCCCGCACCAGCGTGAGGGAGCGCACCGCCATGTCGTTGGCCGCGTCCTGGAACCGCTTGCTCCCCACGACCGGCATGATCGAGTCGAGCGGCGCCGTGCGCCGCTCGAACAGCCCGAGCCGCTGCTTGATCTGGAGCACGCGGCGCACGGAGGCGTCGAGCCGCGCCGTCGCGATCCGGCCGCTCGCGACCGCGGCGACGAGGGCGCCGGCCGCCGAGTCGGGGTCGGCCGGGATCACGAGCAGATCCGCCCCCGCGAGAAAGGCGCGCACGGCGGCTTCGCCCGCGCCATACTTCGACACGATGGAGCCCATGTCGAGCGCGTCGGTGACGACGAGGCCTTGAAACCCGAGCGAGTCGCGTAACAGACCGGTCAGGACCGCCGCCGCGAGGGTCGCCGGCTGCTCGGGGCCGGTGAGATCGGGGACGACGATGTGCGCGCTCATCACGACGTCCGCCCCGGCGGAGATTCCGGCGCGGAACGGGACGAGCTCGAGCGAATCCAGCCGTCCGTAGCTCGCCGCGATGCGGGGGAGGCCGATGTGGGAGTCGATCTGGGTGTCGCCGTGACCGGGAAAATGCTTCAGGGTGGCGAGCATCCCATGATCGTGCAGCCCGCGCACGTACTCCGCGACGAGGCGCGACACCGCGCGGGGATCTTCGCCGAAGGACCGGGTATTGATGATGGGGTTCGCGGGGTTGTTGTTGACGTCGGCGTCGGGCGCAAAATTGACGTGGATCCCCACCGCCCGCCCCTCGGTGGCGGCGGCCGCGGCGATCGTGTACGCGTCGCCCGGATCCCCCGTGGCCCCGGCCGCCATGACCATCGGGAATGCGGTGGCGCCGACGAGCCGCATCCCGGCGCCCCACTCGAGGTCGGCCGAAACGAGCAGTGGCAGCCGGGCGCGGCGCTGCAGGGCGTTGAGCTTGGCGGCGACGTCGAAGGGGGAGCCCGCGAACACGATGAGGCCGCCGACCTCGAGCGAGTCGACCCACCGCGCCGCCACTTGAAACAGCGAGTCGTCGAGCGCGGCGTAGGCGCCGGAGAGCCGGGGGACGACGAGCTGGCCAACCCTCTGGCGAACGGTGAGGGAGCGGAGCAGCGAATCGACCAGGGCGGGGGCCGGGGCCCGGGGGGCCGCGAGTGGGGAGGCTGCCGTCCTCCCGACCGCTTGAGCACCGGCACATCCGAGCACGGCCGCGAGTACCAGGAGCCTATGCGCCCGCATCATCTCTCGCTGTTGGGGTTGCTCGCCTGTGCCGCGCCCGCCGCGGGACAGGTGCGCCCGGGAATCGAGGTCTTGCTGTCCGACTCGGCGCACCTGCTCGCCGGCCAGCGGCTGGCCCTGCTCACGAACCAGACCGGAGTCGACCGTCAGGGCCGCCGCGACGTAGACCGCCTGTTAGCCGGCGGCTATCGGGTGACGATGCTGCTCAGCCCCGAGCACGGATTCCGTGGCACGGAGGACCGCCCGGGGCTTCCGGACGCCGTGGACACGGCCACCAGGCTTCCAATTTACAGCCTCTACACCACGCCGCGCCCGCCCAATCTCGCCGTGCTGGACAGCGTCGACGCGGTCGTGATCGATCTGCAGGACGTCGGCGCCCGGTACTACAGCTATCCGGCCGCCGCCGTGCTCCTGATGCGCGAGGCGGCGCGTCGCGGCAAGCGGGTCGTCGTGGCGGACCGCCCGAACCCAATCGGCGGCGTCGTGCTGCAGGGGAACGTGCAGGCTGCGGGTGCGCTCGAGGAGAGGGGACTCAATTTTCTCCCGCTCCCGATGCGCCATGGCCTGACGATCGGCGAGATCCTGCGCCTCGTCAACGAGACTTACGAGCTGCACGCCGAGCTCGTCGTCGTGCCCGCAGCGGGGTGGCGACGGGGCGCGTACTACGACGCCACCGGGCTGCCATGGGTGAAGCCGTCCCTCAACATGCCCGACCTTGAGAGCGCGCTGCATTATCCCGGCACCTGTCTGTTCGAGGGGACGAATCTGTCGGTGGGGCGGGGCACCGGGTTCGCATTCCAGGTCGTCGGCGCTCCCTGGCTCGACGCCGACGCCGTGCTGCGCCGCATCCGCAACGGGAGCCGAGGGACGGGCGTAGGGTTGGCGGGGGTCGAGCTCACCGCCACGCGCTTCACGCCGCGCGCGCCAACCGACGGCAAGTACGACGGGGTCGAGATCCCCGGCGTTCGGTTGCGCGTGATCGACCGCGGTGGCTACGATCCCACCCGCGTCGCGGTGGCGCTGCTCGCGGCCATTCGCGGCGTGCACCCGGACTCGCTGCGGTTTCGCGGCGACCGCTTCGATCGCCTGGCCGGCGGAGCGGAGCTGCGGCAGGCGCTGTTGGCGGGGCGCGCGCCCGCCGCCATCTGGGGCTCGTGGGAGCGGGCGCTCGAGCGGTTCCGCCGCGAGCGGGCCAAGTACTTGCTCTACTAGGAGTTTTGGCGCGGCGCGCCCTTCCGCGCCCTCCGGGGCTCCATTACCTTCACCCCGCTATGAATGTGATTCCCCAGGTCATCCGGGACGGGTTCGTACGTCTGCTCGCTCCCCTCGTGCACCTCCTCGTCCGGCTCCAGGTCCATCCCAACGTGATCACGACGCTCGGCACCTTGGTCGTCCTGGGCTCCGCGACGGCGTTCGCGATCGGCTGGGTGCAGTGGGGTGGCTTCCTGCTGCTCTTGAGCGGGGTGTTCGATCTGCTGGACGGCCGCTTGGCGCGAGAGGGCGGGCGGGAGACGGCGTTCGGGGCGTTCTACGACTCGACGCTCGACCGGGTGGGCGAAGCGGCCCTGTTTACGGGGATCGGCGTGTTCTTCCTGCGGGGCGGCGTGGCTCCGAGCCGGATGGCCCTGGCGGTCGCGCTCTGCTTCGTGGCGCTCACTGCCTCGCTGCTCGTGTCGTACGCCCGGGCGCGGGCCGAAGGGCTGGGCGTCGAGTGCAAGGTGGGGATCGCACAACGGGCCGAGCGGGTGCTGCTACTCGGGGCGCCGACCATGGTCTTCGGGGCCGGGAACCAGGGGGCGTTGTTGTTTTGGATCGTCGCCGTACTCGCGTTCGCCACGACCGTGACGGTGGTGCAGCGCGTCGTGCACGTCGCGCGAATGACGGGAGGACGGCCCGTCCTGCGGGCGCGCCCCCGCGACACGCTGCCGGGCCACGCCGCCGCGCTGCAATCTCGGAAAGGGATCTGATCGTGCCAAAGCGGGCCGGCCGGGACATCGCCCCTCCGAAGGGGAAGCTGGGCGTCATGCTCGTGGGGCTGGGGGCGGTCGCGACGACCTTCATCGCCGGCGTGGAGAACGTGCGCCGGGGCGGGGGGCTGCCGATCGGGTCGCTGACCCAGATGGGGACCATCCGCCTCGGGAAGCGCACCGACCGCCGCTCGCCCAAGATCAAGGATTTCGTGCCGCTCGCCGGCGTCGCGGACCTGGTGTTCGTCGCCTGGGACCCGATCCCCGATGACGCTTACACCGCGGCGCGGAAGGCGGGGGTGCTCGAGCCGCACCACCTCGAGCCCATCGCAGCGTTCCTGAAGGGGATAAAGCCGCTCCCCGCCGCGTTCGACCAGAACTACGTCAAGCGACTGCACGGCACCAACGTCAAGTCGGGCAAGACCAAGCGGGAGCTGGCCGAGCAGTTGCGCGCCGACATCCGGCAATTCAAGCAGACCGCCGGGGTAGAGCGCGTCGTGATGATCTGGGCGGCGTCGACCGAGGTGTTCCTGACGCCGGGACCGGCGCATCAGAGCGTGGCCGCGCTGGAGCAGGCGATGGAGCGCAACGACCCCGCCATCGCGCCGTCCATGCTCTACGCCTACGCGGCCCTGATGGAGAACGTGCCCTTCGCCAACGGTGCGCCCAACCTCACCGTGGACATTCCGGCCCTCGAGCGCCTCGCCGAGGAGCGCAAGCTCCCGATCGGGGGCAAGGACTTCAAGACGGGACAGACGATGATGAAGACCGTGTTGGCGCCGGCGTTCAAGGCGCGGATGCTCGGTCTCGCCGGCTGGTACTCGACCAACATCCTGGGCAACCGCGATGGCGAAGTGCTCGACGACCCGGAATCGTTCAAGACGAAAGAAGAGTCGAAGCTCGGCGTCCTCGAGTACATCCTGCAGCCCGACCAGTACCCCGAGCTGTACGGCAACGTGTTCCACAAGGTGCGGATCAACTACTACCCCCCCCGGGGCGACAACAAGGAGGGGTGGGACAACATCGACATCTTCGGGTGGCTCGGCTATCCGATGCAGATCAAGGTCGACTTCCTGTGCCGCGACTCGATCCTCGCGGCCCCGATCGTGCTCGACCTGGCGTTGTTCTTCGACCTGGCGCAGCGCGCGCGGCTCTCCGGCATTCAGGAGTGGCTGTCGTTCTACTTCAAGAGCCCGCAGACCGCCCCCGGCCTCTACCCCGAGCACGACCTGTTCATCCAGCAGACCAAACTGAAGAACACCCTGCGGTGGCTGATGGGCGAAGAGCAGATCACCCACCTTGGGATCGAGTACTACGAGAAGGCGTGACGCTCGCCCAGTACATCGTCACGGCGGTCGGTCTGGCCGCGATCGCCGGGGTGTTGTGGTACTTCCTGTTCTCCCGTGGGTCGCCCGTGGCCGCGCAGGCGACCGCAGAGGGGGGCGTGCAGGAGGTTCGGGTCATCGTGAAGGGCGGCTACACGCCCGACACCATCGTCGTCCAGGCGGCGAAGCCCGTGCGGCTGCTGTTCTACCGCGACGAGACCGCCGAGTGCTCCGAGCGGGTCGTGTTCGAGCAGTTCGGGATCGACGTGCCGCTCCCCGCCTTCCAGACGACCACGGTCGAGTTCACGCCGCCCAAGCCGGGCGAATTCCGCTTTCGCTGCGGGATGAACATGCTGAAGGGCCTGCTGGTGGTCGAGCCGGCCACGGCCGACCGCAAGCCGGCCGCGTCGCCGCACAAGTTCCATGAGTAAGGCACGGATCATCCTCCCCATCGAGGGCATGAGCTGCGCGTCCTGCGCCGCCACGGTGCAGGAGGCGCTCGCGAGCGCGGACGGCGTCGTGGGCGCGACGGTCAACTTCGCCACCGCGAAGGCGGCCGTCGACTACGACGATGCCCAGACCCACGTCGCGGAGCTGATCAAGACCGTCCGCTCGGCGGGCTACAACTGCGGCAAGGCCAGCGTCACCTTCACGGTGGAGCAGCTGCACTACACGGCGAGCGTGCTGCCGCTCGAACAGGCCCTGGCGCGCGTGAAGGGCGTGATTCGCGCCGCCGCCAACCAGGCGACCGAGACGGTCACTGTGGACTACGTACCGGGCGTGACGACGGGCGAGGAGTTGGAGCGCGCGGTGGAGCGGGCAGGCTTCAAGGTCGCGGCCCCGATCGCGGCCGAAGATCCGCTCGAGCGGGAGCGCCTGGCTCGCGCGCGGGAGATCCGGACGCTCACCTGGAAGTTCGCCCTGGCCGCCGTCGCGACCGTCGTCGCGATGGGGGGCGCGATGCTCCTCATGGCCGACCGGCCCATGGACTCGTTCAAGCGCTTCGATCTCCTGGGTCGGCTGCTGATGCCCGCGGCGCTCAAGCTGTGGGCGATCGTGTCGGCACGGACGACGATCGACCTGTTCTGGGTCAAGGTCGGCCTCGCCATCCTCACGCTGCCGGTCGTGGTGTGGTCGGGGCAGCAGTTCTACAGGGGAACGTGGAGCGGCTTCAAGCACCGCACCGCCGACATGAACACGCTGATCGGCGTGGGCACGGGCGCCGCGTACGTCTATTCCCTCGTCGCGACCTTCGCCCCGGACGTGTTCGCCGCCGCGGGGCTGCCGGCGGACGTGTACTACGAGGCGGTCTGCGGCATCATCGCGCTCATCCTGCTGGGCCGGCTGCTCGAGGCGCGCGCCCGGGGTCGCACCTCCGCGGCGATCCGCCACCTCGCCGGACTCCGCGCCAAGGCCGCGCACGTGGTCCGGGAGGGGAAGGAGGCGGACATTCCCGTCGAAGCGGTCGTGCCCGGGGACCTCGTCATCGTGAAGCCGGGCGAGAAGATCCCGGTGGACGGCGTCGTGACGGAGGGCGCCTCCGCGGTGGACGAGTCGATGCTCACGGGCGAGCCCCTCCCCGTCGCGAAGAGGATCGGCGACGAGGTCATCGGCGCCACGGTCAATCGATCGGGGAGCATCACCTTCCGCGCCACGCGCGTCGGCAAGGAGACGGCGCTCGGCCAGATCATCCAGCTCGTTGAGGACGCGCAGGCGACGAAAGCCCCGATCCAGCGCCTCGCGGACCAGGTGGCGGGCGTGTTCGTCCCTATCGTGATGGCGATCGCGATCGCGGCGTTCGTCATCTGGTTCGACTTCGGGCCGCAGCCGGCGCTCGTCTTCTCGACGGTCACCCTCGTGACCGTGCTCATCATCGCGTGCCCCTGCGCCCTGGGCCTCGCGACACCGACCGCGATCCTCGTGGCCACCGGGCGGGCGGCTGAACACGGCATCCTGATTCGCAGCGGCGAGGCGCTGGAGCGGCTGTCCAAGGTCCGCACCGTGCTGCTCGACAAGACCGGCACGATCACTCAGGGGAAGCCCACCGTCACCCACATCGTCACGGCGAAACGCCCCGACGGCACCTCGCTCTCCCCGGCCGAGGTGCTCAAGTGGGCGGCGTCGGTGGAGCACCGCTCCGAGCACCCGCTGGCCGACGCGATCGTCCGGGCCGCGCACGAAAAGGCTGTGGACATCCTGCTGGTGGAGAAGTTCGCGGCGATGGAGGGGCGCGGCGTGCGCGGGACCGTCGAGCGCCGCATCATCGAGGTCATCTCGCTGCGCCACGCCCGCGAGCGCAGCCTCGAGCTGGGCAGCCTGGGGCAGGACGCCGACCGGCTCGCCCGGGAGGGCCGCTCCCCCGTCATCGTCGTCGTGAACAACACCGTCTATGCGGTCATCGCCATCTCCGACCCGATCAAGCCGACTGCCAAGGAGGCGATTACCCATCTCCGGAAGATGGGCCTCAAGGTGATGATGCTCTCGGGGGACTCGAAAAAGGGGGCCGCGGCCGTGGCCAAGGAGGTCGGCATCGACGAGGTCGTGGCGGAGGTGCTGCCGTCGCAGAAGGCCGACTTCGTGAAGAAGTTGCAGAAGCAGGGGCGGCGCGTCGCGATGGTCGGGGACGGCCTCAACGACGCCCCGGCCCTCGCCCAGGCGGACGTGGGGATCGCGATCGGCACCGGCACGGACGTCGCCATGGAGGCGTCCGACGTCACCCTGATCCGCGGCGACCTGCGGGGCGTCGTGACAGCTCTGCAGCTCTCCAAGCGCGCCCTCCGGACGATTCGGGAGAACCTGTTCTGGGCGTTCATCTACAACGCGGTGGGCATCCCCATCGCCGCGGGGGCCCTGTATCCGTTCTTCGGCGTGCTGCTCTCACCGGTCCTGGCGAGCGCCGCGATGGCGTGGTCGAGCCTGAGCGTCGTGCTGAACAGCCTCACCTTGCGGCGCTTCAAGCCGGGGTGGGCGACGTGAAGTACTTCCACCGCACCAGCCTCGGTCCCGAGCGGGTGCTCGAGTCGGCGAAGGCGTTCTTCGGATCGCGGATGGCCCCCGCGGAGGAGTCCGCGCGCCGGCGCGCGTATGCGGGAGCGCTCGGCAAGGTCACGATCGCCGCGCGGGCGGAAGGCGGGCACTACACGTTGGTGGAGGTGAGCACCGACCAGGTCGGCGAATCGGAGCTCGACAGGCTGGCGAAGCGGTTCCTCGCGGAGGTGCACCAGCGGGTCGAGCCGACGCACGAGGTGCGCGGCGCCTACTAACCCGCCAGCTTCGCCCCGTACCCGGCCCGCTCGACCGCGCGGATCAACTGGTCCGCCGTCGTGGCGTCATCGTCGAAGTCCACTTCCGCTTCACCGTCGGGCAGATCCACCACCGCCGTGAACACGCCCGCCATCCCCCGCAGCGCTTGCTCGACCTTCACCTGACAGTGGCCGCAGGTCATGCCCGTGACACGGAGCTTCAGGGTTGCCATAGAGCCTCCAACAAGGCAAGTTTCACGCCCACTACAATTTACGTCATGGCGTCCCGCACCGCTCCTGCCACCCAGTCGCCCGCCATCCCGGCGGGGTTGAGCCGCGACCAGCTGCTCGAAATCTATCGCTATCTCCGCCTCACCCGCACCCTCGAGGAGCGGCTCACGGCGCTGTACCGCCAGAGCAGGGTCGTGGGCGGTCTGTTTCGCTCGCTCGGCCAGGAGGGGGAGTCCGTGGGGTCGGCTTACGCGCTCGAGCGGGGGCGCAACCGCGACTTCCTGTCCCCCCTGATTCGCAACCTCGGGTCCATGCTCGTCATGGGCGCCGAGCCGGTCCAGATCCTCCGCCAATACATGGCGAAGGCCGAGTCGCCCACCCGGGGTCGCGAGCTGAACATCCACTTCGGCGACCTGGAGCGGGGCTACCTGGGGCAGATCTCACACCTCGGGGACATGATCCCCGTGATGGCGGGCGTCGCGCTCACCTTCAAGCTGCGCGCCGAGCCGCGGGTGGCCCTCGTCTACATCGGCGACGGCGGGATGTCCACCGGCACCTTCCACGAGGGGATCAACTTCGCCGCCGTGCAGCGCCTGCCGCTCGTCCTGATCGCCGAGTACAACTGCTGGGCCTACTCCACGCCGCCCGCGAAGCAGTTCGCTACCGCGCATCTCGCCGACCGGGTCCGGGGCTACGGCGTTCCGGCGGTGACGGTGGACGGCAACGACGTGCTGGCGGTGTACGAGGCGACGCGGCTCGCGGTGGAGCGGGCGCGCCGCGGGAAGGGAGTCCACGCAGTCGAGGTCAAGACGTACCGCCGCAAGGGGCACGCCGAGCACGATGACCAGCACTACGTCCCGAAGGAAGAGCTCGAGCGCTGGGCCCGCGAGAACGACCCCATCGACCGCTACAGCAAGCGTCTGCTGGACAGCGGCTGGGCGGAGCAGGCGGATCTGAAGGACATCGACGAGCGGGTGCGGGCCGGGGTCGACGCAGCGACGGACGCCTGCGTGGACGAGCCGGCCCCCGAGCCCGAGTCGGCGCTCCCGGCGGTGTACGCCAGCCCGGCGACGGCCGAGCGGCTCTGGTTCCGGGGCCTGTGATGGCCGAAGTCACCTACCTCGAGGCGTTGCGCCAGGGACTGTGGGAGGAGATGGAGCGCGACGACCGGGTCTTCATCCTGGGCGAGGACGTGGGGATCTACGGGGGGGCGTTCAAGGTCACGGAGGGGTTCGTCAAGCGGTTTGGAGAGGCGCGGGTGATCGACACGCCGATCTCCGAGGCGGCGATCGTGGGCGCGGCGGCTGGGGCGGCTCACATGGGGATGCGCCCCGTCGCCGAGATGCAGTTCATCGACTTCATTTCGTGCGCCTACGACATGCTCACGAACTACGTCGCGACGGCGCGCTACCGCGCGGGCCTTCCCACGCCGCTGGTGGTGCGGGGGCCGTGTGGCGGCTACGTGCGCGGCGGGCCGTTCCATTCCCAGAACGTGGAGGCCGCCTTCTTTCACACTCCGGGCCTGAAGATCGTGTATCCCGCGACCGCGCGCGACGCGAAGGGCCTGATCAAGGCCTCCGTCCGCGACGACGACCCCGTCATCTACCTCGAGCACAAGTGGCTGTACCGGCGTATCAAGGAGCAGCTCCCGGAGGGCGACGAGGTGCTGACGCCGATTGGGGAAGCGCGCCTCGCGCGCGAGGGGCGGGACCTCTCGATCATCAGCTACGGCGCGACGCTGTGGAAGTCGCTCGAGGCGGCCGAGCAGCTGGAGCGCGACGACGGCCTGGCGGTGGAGGTGCTGGACCTCCGGACACTGCTGCCGCTCGACGACGCGGCGATCATGCGGACCGTGAAACACACCAACAAGGTGCTCATCGTCCACGAGGACACCCGCACGGGCGGTCTCGCCGGCGAGATCGCGGCCCGCATCAACGAGCAGGCGTTCGAGTGGCTGGACGGGCCGATCATGCGGGTGACCGCGCACGACGTGCCGCTGCCCTATGCACCGACGAAGGCGGCCCGCTGGTTGGCGGCATACTGAGAAGCGCTATCAGCTTTCGGCCGTCAGCTTGCTGACAGCTGATAGCTGACAGCCGACAGCGCCCTTTTTGGAGAAAACGATGGCTCGCATCGACGTGCTCATGCCCCAGATGGGCGAATCCATCGCCGAGGGCACCGTGAGCAAGTGGCTCAAGAAGATCGGCGACCCGGTGAAGCGCGACGAGCCGCTGTTCGAGATCTCGACCGACAAAGTGGACGCCGAGATCCCTGCACCCGCGGCGGGCGTGTTGGCCGAGATCAAGGTGCAAGAGGGCCAGACGGTTCCGGTGCAGACGCTCGTAGCGGTGATCGAAACGGAAAAGGGCGCCGTCGCGTCGCCCCCGGCCGCCGCCTCCGCACCGCCGGCGTCCAAACCGGAGCCGCCGAAGCCCGCCCCGCCCCCGCCCCCGCCCCCGCCCCCACCCCCGGCTGCCGCGGCCGCGTCCGTCGGCGAGCGCCCGCGACCGCCCGCGACCGCCCCGTCGAGGCAGGGGGGAGACGGGGCCGAGACGGCGGAGGAGCGTCTCCGCAAGAAGTCCACGCCCCTCGTCCGCAAGATCGCGGCTGAGCACCAGGTCGACATCTCCACGATCCCCGGGACGGGCTTCGCGGGCCGCGTGACGAAGCAGGACATCCTCGGCTTCATCGAGCGTGGGGTGGCGGCGCCGCGGCCCGCGGCCGCCACGTCCATCGGCCCGATCGCGCACCCTGTGGTCGAGCCATGGCCCGGCGACCGCGTCGAGCCCTTCTCCAAGATCCGCAAGATCACGGCCGACCACATGATCATGTCGCGCCGCGTGTCGGCGCACGTCACGAGCTTCTTCGAGGTGGACTACACGCAGATCGCGGAGCTGCGCCGGCGGCACAAGCAGGCCTACGCCGAGCGCGGCGCGAGCCTCACCTACCTCGCCTTCATCGCCAAGGCGTGCGCCGAGACGCTGCGCCAGCATCCTGTGGTCAACGCCGCCGTCTCGGGCGACAGCATCATCTACCGGCGCGACATCAACATCGGCATCGCCGTGGCGCTCGACTGGGGCCTCATCGTGCCCGTGATCAAGCACGCGGACGAGCTCTCGCTGGCGGGGATGGCGCGCGCCATCAGCGATCTCGGCGAGCGCGCCCGGGCGAAGAAGCTGTCTCCCGACGAGATCCAGCGCGGCACGTTCACCATCACCAACCCCGGCGTGTTCGGCTCGTACGCCGGGGCGCCGATCATCAACCAGCCGCAGGTCGCCATCCTCGGCGTGGGCGCGATCGAGAAGCGGCCCAAGGTGGTGACGCTGCCCGACGGCTCGGACGGGCTTGCGGTCCGCGCGCTGGGGATGGTGTCGATGTCCTACGATCACCGCGTCGTGGACGGCGCCGACGCCGATCGCTTCCTCGCCGACGTGAAGGCGATGCTGCAGAGCTTCCCGGAAGGAGCGGTATAGCGATGCCGAAGGTCCTCACAGCCGCGCGGGTGCGCATCGCGGCGTCGAACGAGGCCGATTACCTCGCGACGCTGCGCGAGCTCTGCCAGTTCGCCGAGGCGCGGAGCCAGCGCATCTGGCTGTTCCGCAACGCCAAGGACCCGCAGCTCTTCATCGAATTCTCGGAGAGCCCTACGGAAATGTCGCACCGCGCGCAGGCGTCGCGACTCCCCGAGGAGATCAAGCTGGAGCGACGCCTCCAGGCGCTGGGCACCTACGCGCCGGATGCGTGGGAGCTGTGGACCGAAGTGCCGCTCACCGCGGCGGCCGAGGCGTAGAGGGCGGGGGCGGGGAGGGCGGCGTGGCGCGGCGCACGATCGTCGTGGACGGCCAGACCTGGGAGGTGTATCCCTCCGGGCGCTTCACGGTCTACGACAAGGACGAGTTCGGGCTCATGTTCCAGCTGGGCACGGGGGCCGAGCGCAAGCGGCGCTACACGCGCTACGCTCCCGTGGGGAGCCGCCGTCCCGACGCCGCGCTGGCCGAGCTCTCGAGCGCCCAGCTGATCGAGCTGTTTCGCCACTCGCAGCCCGCCTGGACCGCGCCGGAGGCCGCCTACGGCGCGCGTTGACCTGCATTGCCACTCCACCGCGTCGGACGGGGAGTTCGCCCCGGCCGTGGTGGCGCGGCGCGCGCGCGAGGCCGGACTCGCAGCGATCGCGCTGACCGATCACGACACCACGGCGGGCGTCGCGGAGGCGGCGAGCACCGGCGCCGACGCGGGAGTGCGCGTGGTGTGCGGCTGCGAGTTCAGCGTGAAGGCGCCGTGGGGCGAGCTGCACCTGCTCGGCTACTTCCTCGATCCCGACCACGTCAGGTTGCAGGAATTCCTCGCCGGCACGCGGGCGGCCCGCCGTCGCCGCGCCGAGCAGATGGTCACGCGACTGCGCCAGCTCGGGGTCGGCATCGAGCTGGGCCAGGTCGAGACCGCCGCGAACGGCGGCGCGCTGGGGCGGCCGCACGTCGCCCGCGTGCTGGTCGAGCGCGGCGTGAGCGCGGACATCGGCGAGGCGTTCGACCGTTACCTCGGCCGGGGCCGCCCCGGCTACGTGGAAAAGCCGCTCCCTACCCTGCAACAGGTGACGGAGCTCGTGCACGCGGTCGGCGGCCTCGCCGTCGCGGCGCACCTGGGCACCCACGGCAGCGAGGGACAGATCCGGCTCTTCAAGCAGCAGGGCCTGGACGGGCTCGAAGTCCGCCATCCGAGTCACCCGCCGGCGATGGAAGCGCGGCTCACGCGCATGGCGGAGCGGCTCGGCCTCGCGATCAGCGGCGGCTCCGACTGGCACGGCGACACCGAGCTGGGAGACGCGCACGCCCCGCTCGGCGGGATGGATGTTCCCCTGGAGTGGCTGGAGAAACTGGAGCAGCGAGCAAACTCGAGGAAGCCATGAACGAACCGCTCGCAGTCGGCACCAAGGCACCCCCGTTCACCGCGCAGGCGTCGGACGGCAAGACCTACTCTTTGGCGGAGGTGCTCAAGCAGCGTCACGTGGCGCTGGTGTTCTACCCGGGGAACAACACCCCCGGCTGAAACCGCCAGCTCTCCGCCGTGCGCGATGAGATCGCCAAATTCGAGCAGCGTGGCATCCAGCCCTTCGGCGTCAATCCGGCGGGCGTGGACAGCCACCACAGCTACGTCACGAAGCTGGGATTCAACTTCCCGCTCCTGTCGGACCCCGAGCGGGCGATCGCCCGCGCCTACCGGGCGCTGAAAGACGACGGACACGGGATCGCCCGCACGGTGTACGTCGTGCGCCGGGACGGGACGATCGCCTTCGCCCAGCGCGGGGCCCCGCCGGTGGACGAGATCGTCGGGGCCGTCGACGGGGGCGGCCGTGCCTGACCTGCACGGCAAGGTCGCGCTCATCACCGGCGTCGGCCGCGTGGGGCAGATCGGCCACGCCGTCGCGAAGGGATTTGCCCAGGCCGGGGCCAAGCTCGTGCTCGCGGACGTCAACGCGGTCGGGCTGGCGGACCGCGTGCGGGAATTCAAGGCCGGGGGTCACCGCGTCGCCTCGTCGGCCGGCGATCTCACGACGCCCGCCGCGGCTCGGGCCGCGGTGGCGGTCGCGCGCCAGCAGTTCGGGGGCCTGGACGTCGTCGTTAACGTCGCGGGCGGCCTCGTGAACTACGGCTCGGCGCTCGAGCTCGCGCCCGAGCAGCTCGAGAAGGAGCTCGCCGTCAACGTCAAGACCACGTTCTACGTCTCCCAGGCCGCCGTCCCGGCGCTGCTGGAGCGGGGTGGTGGCGCCATCGTCAACTTCTCATCCATGGCCGTCCTGAAGCCGCAGAGCCAGATGGCGTCCTACATCGCGGCGAAAGCCGCGGTGGCGGGGCTCACCCGCGCGTTCGCGCGCGAGTTCCGCGACCGGGGCGTGCGGGTCAATGCGGTGGCGCCGGGGACGATGAAGACCGCGGACAACCTGGCGCAGATGAAGGATGCCAACGTGCGCTGGGTGGAGCTCGACCAGCTCGTCACCGCCGTGCTGTTTCTCGCGAGCGACGACGCGCAGGCCGTCACGGGCGAGATCCTGCCCGTCGCGGGTGACGTCTAGCGTGGAGCTCGTCGGCCGGCGGGCGCTCGTCACGGGAGCAGGCCGGCGTGTGGGGCAGGCGATCGCCGTCGGCCTGGCACGCGCCGGCTGCGACGTGGCGGTGCACCATCGCGGCTCCGCGGCGGGAGCGGGGGAGACCGGCGAGCGGATTCGGGCGGCGGGTCGTCGGGCGGAGCTCGTGCAGGCGGACCTGCGCGACGCCGCCGCCGCGCGCGCCCTTGCCGACCAGGCGGCCCGCGCGCTCGGGGGCCTCGACATCCTCGTCAACTCGGCGGGGGTGATGCGGGAGCAGCGCGTCGAGGACGTCACCCCCGAGGGCTGGGATGAGACGCTCGATCTCAACCTCCGAGCGTATTTTTTCGTGGCGCAGGGCGCCATTCCGCATCTGCGACGGACCAAGGGCCGGATCGTGAACCTCGCTGACGAGGCGGCGTTCGAAGTCTGGCCGGGCTACGTGCCGCACTGCGTCAGCAAGGCGGGCGTCGTCATGCTGACGAAGGGGCTCGCCCGGGTGCTCGCGCCGGACATCACGGTCAACGCGGTGGCGCCAGGCGCCGTGCTGCCCCCCGATGCCTGGGACGACAAGGGCCGCCAGCGGCTGGCGCGCACCACGCCACTCCAGCGCCTGGGCAGCCCCGACGACGTGGTGCAGGCGGTGCGCTACCTGCTCGAGGGCGGCGACTACGTGACGGGCACGACGCTCGTGGTGGATGGAGGGCGGCTGATCCGGTGAGCGAGGTGGTCGCGATGCGGGACGTGGTCGTGATCGGGGGCGGCTGCTACGGCACGTTTTACGCGGGCCAGCTGGCGAAGGCGAAGGCGAAGGGCAAAGCGCAGTTCCGTCGGGTGGTCGTCGTGGACCGCTCCGCCACCTGCCGCGCGCGCGCGGAGCTCGGGGAAGCGCCCGACTGCGTGTTCGCCGTGGAGGAGTGGAGCGCGTTCTTCGACCGGTTCCTGGCCGGGGCTCGCACGCCGCGGCCGGGCGAGCCCGAGGACTACATCGTCCCGTCGCCGCTCATGCCGCACCTGATGTTCGAGTGGGTGGTGCGGCGCGCCCGCCAGCGCTGGCCGGAGCGGCCGGTCGAGATTGCCCCGGTGCCGGGCGAGCTAGGCACGGCCTACGATCGTGCGGCGCCCGACCACACGCGCTACGTCTCCTTCGCCGACTGGCTCTGCCCCACCCACTGCGTCGAGCCCGCCATCTGTCCGGCGATCGCCGCCCCGCGCAACTGGGAGATGGGTGTGGCGATCGGCGCCCTGGCGGCGCGGCTGCGCGCCGCGGGGCGGCCGCTGTCCGGTACGGCGCTGTTCGTGTGCCGGCATCACGTCTTCGGCGTGGGGACGTTCGCCGTGGCCGCCGTGGTCGAGGGAGACCGCATCGTGGCGCGCGCGGGCGCGGGCGCGCAGCCGGCCGAGGTGCTGGTGGGGACGATCTCGAGCTGCCACGGGGCCTTGAACTTGCTCAGAATCGGGGCGGCGAGGGAGACTTCAGACATCAGACGTCAGACGTCAGACATCATTGCTCACCTCTGATGTCTGACGTCTGATGTCTCCCGAAGAGCGTCGAGCGCACCTGATCCGCGCGCGCGAGCTATTCAACGCCGGCGACTATTGGGCCGCCCACGAGGCCCTGGAAACCGTCTGGCGTTCTATTATTAGCGACGACGCGGCGCCGGCGTGGCAGGGTCTGATCCAGGCGGCGGCGGCGCTGCTGCACTTGCAGCGCCGCAACCGCCACGGCGTGGCGGTGGTGGGTGGGGCGGCACTCGACAAGCTCCGCGGCCCGCAGCGCCCGGACGTGGAGTTCGAAACCGTGCAGTTCCGCGCGCACCTCGCGCGGGCTCTGGCGGGGGAGGGCGATCTCCCGCGATTGGAATTCCGGAGCGATGCCTGAGACTGTAAGCAACGGCTACGACCTGATCATCGTGGGCGCCGGCCCCGCCGGCCTCACCGCCGCCATGTACGCCGGCCGCGGCATGCTCCAGGCCATCACGATCGAGCGGGGCGCCCCCGGTGGTGAGCTCCTCAACACCGACCTGATTGAGGACTATCCCGGATTCGAGAGCGTCAAGGGGTGGGAGCTCGCGCAGAAGATGCATGATCATGCCAAGAAGTTCGGGGCCGAGATCGTTACGGATATGGTCGAGAGCGTGCGCAAGGGCGGGGACGGCGTGTTCGAGGTGCGCACCGCCCGCGGCCGCGTGTACCGCGCTCCCACGGTGATCCTCACGGCGGGGGGCACGCCGGTGAAGCTGGGCGTGCCGGGGGAGAAGGAGTATGCGGGGAAGGGCGTGTCGTACTGCGCGGTGTGCGACGGCGCGTTCTTCAAGGGCGAGGTGCTCGCCGTCATCGGCGGGGGCGATGCCGCGGTGGAGGAGGCGGACTATCTCACCCGCTACGCGAGCAAGGTCTACATCGTGCACCGGCGCGACCAGTTCCGGGCCTCGAAGATCCTGCAGGAGCGGGCCTTCGCGAATCCGAAGATCGAGGTGATCTGGAACAAGAAGGTGCTGGAGATCAAGGGGAATGCGAAGGGCACGGACCACCTGGCGCTCGAGGACACGGTGACGGGCGAGCGCTCCACGCTCAAGGTCGGCGGCGTGTTCGTGTTCATCGGCTTCCGGCCCAATACCGACCTCGTCCACGGGCACGTGGAGCACGACGCCGGTGGCTATTTCGTCACCGACGACCGCATGATGACCTCCCTGCCCGGGCTGTTCGCTGCGGGTGACGTGCGGAGCCAGCTCACCCGCCAGATCACGACCGCCGTGGGCGACGCCACCACGGCGGCGATCGCGGTCGAGAAGTACCTCGCCGCGCTGCGGGAGAAAGAGCGCGCGTCGGTCGCGTCGTGAAGGTCATTCCGATCCCCAACGGCCAGTTCGCCGAGAACTGCTACGTCGTCGTGGACGAGGCGCGCCGCGCTTGCGCGATCGTCGATCCCGGGGAGGAAGCGGATCTCATCGCCCACCGGGTCGCGACGCTCGACGTCACGCCCGTCGCGATCTGGCTGACGCACGCGCACCTCGACCACGTGATGGGGGTGGCCCGCCTCAAGCGGGAGACCGGCGCGCCCGTGTATCTGCACCCGGCGGATCGGGAGCTGTACGATCACACGGTGCAGCAGGGCTTGGCGTTCGGGATTCCGGTGGATCCGCCGCCGCCCCCCGACCGCCGGTTCGCCCACGGGGCGGCCGTGCGGGTGGGGGAGTGCGTGTTCATGGTGCGCCATGCCCCGGGCCATTCCCCCGGGAGCGTGTGTCTCGTGGGGGACGGCGTCGTGTTCACCGGCGACGTGCTGTTCGCCGGGTCCATCGGCCGTACCGACCTTCCGGGCGGGGACCTCGAGACGCTCGGCAAGAGCATCGAGCGGGAGTTGCTCGTGTTGCCGGATTCCACCATCGTGTACAGCGGCCATGGACCCCAAACCACGATCGGACAGGAGCGGCGCGCCAACCCCTTCCTCACGGGCCTCTACCGGCTCGCCTGAGTCCGCGCGGCCGACCTGCCTGCGGTGCGGCGCGGAAGTCCTCCCCAAGCCGTGGGGCTGCAAGCAGCCCTGCCCCAACTGCAGCTTCACCTACCCACTCGGCGACTGCTCTGATTAAAGGCCACGTCATCGCGCTCGTCCTCCTGGCCCTCGACTGTCTCGTCCGCGCCTGGCGCATCCAGCTAGCGGTGTGGACGGCGGGGGGCCGGCTGTCGTTCGGCGACGCGCTGCGCCTGAACCTGTACGGGGAAGCGGCGTCACAGCTCACGCCGAATCGCCTGGGCGGCGAGCCGGCGCGGTTCCTCGGGCTCAACGAAGCGCGCCTCCGGCCCGTGACGGGGCTGGTGGCGATCGGCGTCGAGGTGGCCGGCGAATGGCCGGTCTTCGTGCTCTTGGGCGGGGCGCTGTTCGTCCACTACGTGCCCGATTGGCACGATGCCGCCCGGGTGTGGCTGCACCGGCACCGCGCCGGCGAGCTCGTCACGGTCGAGCTGATCGCGCTCGCTGTTCTGCTCCTCGTCTACCTGCTGCAGCGCCTGGTACGCTCGGGCACGATCCCCCACCGGGTGCGTCGCCAGTGGCGCGTTGCCTTGGCCCACGTGCGGCGTGCCCCCTGGTGGGTGCTGGGGGTGATGGCCGTCCTCACCGTCGTGAGTCTCGCCAGCCGGGCCCTGATCCTGCCGGCCCTCGCCTGGGGCGTCGCGGTGGCCCCACCGTTCGCGGTCATGTTCTTCGGCGCCCTCGCGCTGCTGCACGCGCCGGTCGTCGTCCCGCTGCCCGCCGGGGGCGGGGGTGTAGACGTCGCGTTCGTCGCGGGATTCGCCGGGGACTTCGGCTCGCACCAGGTGCCGATGCTGCTGCTGTGGCGCTTCTACACCGTGGTGCTGCTGACGGGGCTCGGCGTGTATGCGATGATTCGGAGTCTCGGCTACCACGCCGCGACCGAGCTGTTCAAGATCGGGTGGCGCAAGGCCGGACGCACAAACGCTGCGATTCACGGACGCGGCGGAGAAGAAACCGCCCGATGAGCGAGCCGCGCATCCCACCCCTCACTCCACAACAGGCCGCGCCCGAGGTGCGGCCGATCTTCGAGACATATCTGCGGGAGCGCGGCAACGTGCCCAACATGTTCCGCACCGTCGCGCTCCGCCCGTCGCACCTCAGGACGATGATCGCCCACTTCCGCACGGTGATGAACGAGGGCACCGTGCCGCCCCTCCTGAAGGAGCTCCTGTGGGTGCGCATCTCACATCTCAACCAGTGCCGCTACTGACTCAACTCCCACACTGTCTTGGCAAGACAGAAGGGAGCCGCTGCGGACCTGGTCGAGGCCGTCCAGGACCGGGGTCCTCGCCCGGTCGTCGAGGGGCTCGAGGCCGGGTGGCGGGTGGCGCTCGAGTACGCCGACGTGGTCCACCGCTCGGGGCACGACGTCACGGACGAGCTGTACGGCCGCCTCGCGTCCGCGTGGGATCCGGGGCAGATCATTGAGATCACGCTCGTGATCGGGATGACGGAGTACTTCAACAGGTTCAATGATGCGTTGCGGGTAGAACCAACGAAGTGACCGGCCTAGCCCTTGGGCGCCGGAGCGATGCCTACCAAAACGACCGTTCGTTCCAAAGCCCGTTTCACCCCGTGAGGCACGCCTTCGGGCGCCAGGATCAGGTCCCCCGTCCGTGCCTCGATTATCCTCGTATCTAGGATGAAGCTCGCCTTTCCTGAGACGACGAAATAGAATTTGTCGGCCCCCGCGTGCGCGTGGATCGGTTGCGACTGGCCGGCCTCGAAGCAGTTGAGCCCTACGAGCAGGCGCGGCGAGCGGAAGCAGTCGAGTTTCGTCATCTTGTCCGGCGCGAACGCGGCGCGGGACGGCAGGTGTTGAATGAAATCCGTGAGCGCCATGGGCGATTCCTGGCTCGAGACCGATGGTGTCCGCAGCGAACGGACGGAGGCGATGAGCGCAACCCGCGTCGAGCGCGATCCCTTGGGTGAGCTGCCGGTGCCCGCGGAGGCGCTGTACGGCGTCCAGACGGAGCGGGCGCGCCGCAACTTCCCCATCTCCCACCTCGCCCCGCTCGCCCCGTTCGTCGACGCCGTGATCTGGATCAAGAAAGCGGCCGCCCTCACGCATCGGGAGACCGGGCGTCTCGAGGCGCGGCTCGCCGACGCCATCGTCCGCGCCGCCGACGAAGTCCTGAGCGGGGCGCACCGCGACCACTTCGTCGTGGACCCCTATCAGGCCGGGGCGGGGACGTCCCACAACATGAACTGTAACGAGGTGCTCGCCAACCGTGCGAACGAGATCCTCGGCGGCAAGCGCGGCGAGTACCGACCCGTGGATCCCAACGACCACGTCAACATGGCGCAGTCGACGAACGACGTGATCCCGACGGCGATCCGGCTGGCGGCCCTGGCCCAGCTGCCGGCCCTGCTCGACGCGCTGGGTCGGCTGGCGCGAGCCTTTCTGGCCAAGGGTCAGGCGTTCGACGGCATCCTCAAGTCCGGTCGCACCCATCTCCAGGACGCGACGCCGATCCGCCTGGGCCAGGAGTTCGTGGCCTACGGGGGGACCGTCGAGCGCAACCGCGATCGGATCGCCGCGGCCGCCGCCGCGCTGCGCGACCTCGGGATCGGCGGCAGCGCCGTGGGCACCGGGCTGAACGTGGAGCCCGAATATCCCCGGCTGATGGTGCAGCACCTGAAGGAGCTGACGGGCCTCGAGCTGCGAGAGGGGCAGGACCGGGTTCAACTGATGCAGTCGCTGGGCGATGCGACGGCCTTCAGCGGAGCGCTCCGGACCTACGCCGTGGACCTGGGGAAGATCGCGAGCGACCTCCGGCTGCTCGCCTCCGGCCCGCGCACCGGTCTCGCGGAGATCGTGCTTCCGGCCGTCCAGCCCGGCTCGAGCATCATGCCCGGGAAGGTGAACCCGTCGATCGCCGAGATGGTGAACATGGTCTGCTACCAGGCGATCGGGAACGACGTCACGATCGCGACGGCGGCGGAGGCGGGCCAGCTCGAGCTGAACGTGATGATGCCGGTGATCGCCCACAACCTGCTCTTCACGATGCTGATCCTCACGAACGCGAGCCGGATCTTCGCGGAGCGCTGCGTGGAAGGGATCGAGGCGGATCGCGCGATGTGCGAGCACTGGCTGGAGCGGAGCCCGGCCATCGTCACCGCGCTGGCGCCGCGGATCGGCTACGCCGCCGCGGCGCAGCTCGCCAAGGAAGCGGTGGCGAGAAACGTCACGGTGCGGCAGCTGGTGCGCGACAAGGGCTTGCTCACTGACGCAGAGCTCGACCGGGTGCTCGACTTGCGGGCCATGACCGGGCCGGGCGTGCCGGGAGAGCCGAAGCGGGAGCGGAAGGGGAAGAAGCAGTAGCCGGGGAGACGGGCGGTCTGCGGTGCACACTCTCAGGAGGGGCACGTATGAGCTGGATCGTCGCGGGGTTGATCGCAGGCGTCGGTGCATTCTTCTCCGATTTCGTCATGTGGGGAAAGGTCTTCACTGGTCCGGAAATGCGCACGTTCGGAACGATGCCGCCCACGCCCGAGGAAGGAAAAAAAATGATGGCGGCGAACATGCCCAAGGCGGCTGCGCTGGCGCTGATCTTCGGTTTGCTGCTCGCAGCTTCCTATCAACGGCTCAAGGGCGCACTCTGGGTGCAGGGTGGCGGGCCGCTGGCCGGGATGGAGTTCGCGACCCTCCTTTGGTTGTGCACGATCGCGTTGTCCACGATCGGCAGCGGCGTGTGGTATGACAAAGTACGACCGTTGCTCAAGGCGACGTTCTGGTCGTGGCTCGTCCGGATGAACGTCGCCGGGCTGCTCGTAGGATTGCTCGTGAAGTGACGTTCCCCGGGTGGGAGGCCGTGACCGACGTCACGGCCTCGCGCCTCTCGTCGGGTGTACCAATCGTCCATGCCCAGGACGGTCTTGCTCGTCGCCGCGCTCACACTCGCGAGCGCTGTGCCCCTGCACGCGCAGCGCCGCTTCCGACTCGGACCGGCGGTCTCGTCGATGTCGCTCCAGGACCTGTCGGGGGCGAGCCACAGCTTCACGGGATACGGTGGCGCCGTCGCCTTGATCACCGGTGATGACGGCGAGAGCGGGCTCTCGGTCATTCGCTACGGCGACCTGGGTACCGATAGCCGCGTGCGCCGGCTCACCCTGTACGCGCTCGACTCCTACTACTACCCCGTCGGCACGCGCGGCATCGCCCCCTTCGCCGCCACGGAGCTCGGGCTGGCGCGCGTCACCGAGTCGACGTCGTTGTGTCTGCTCCTGTCCTGCACGGACACCGTCTCGACGTCGAGCCAGGTCGCGCTCACCTTCGGGCTCGGCGTCCGTATCAACGCGGGCAAGGACGCGGCGGCGGTCATCGAGGGCCGGTTCTTGGAGGTGCCGCAGAGCGAGATCCAGGCGCTCGAGGCGCGCGCCAACGTCTCGATCGCGCTCGGAAGTCCGCGCACCGGTCAGTTCACCGCCGGCACGCTCGGCCCGGCGGCGAGCTATCTCGTCCCCCTGTCCGGGCCGCTCCGGGCCCGCAGTCCCTTCGTGGGCGTCCGCTTCCGGCGCGACACCAAGAAGCCAGCGAGCAGCGTCGGGCTCGAGATCGATTTCGCCCCTATGAAGGTCGTCGGCAGTTGCACCGACCCGGGCTGCCGGCCCGCCGCCATCCTGTTCGCGCCGGGCTACGAGGCCGGGGTCTGGCCGCGCTGGGGACGGGTGTACGGCGAAGTGGGCTTCCTGCTCGCCGGCTTCTACACCGAGGGCCCGGACCGCGGTATCGCTCAGGGGCTGCACGGTGGGTTGGGGTGCGATCTCACGAGTGGCCCGATGACCTGGAACTTCAACGCCCGCCTGTTGTGGCTGCAGCGCAAGTCGGGGGAGAACGTGTTCGGCGTGCAGGTGGGTCTTAGTCTCTCGCCGGGATTGAGGGGGAAGACGGCTAGACCCTAGGTAGGTGGACTCGCTCGGCGTCTTGGCATCTTGGCGTCCCCCTATTCGCTTGTCTCTCCTCACCTTTGGCCATTGAATCCCGTGAGCCAGCTTGGCATATTGATGTGCGTATGCGCGTTACCACCTGGGCCGAATATGGTCTGATTGTTTCCCTGAACCTCGCCAAGCGCGCGGGGCAGGGGCCGGTGGCGGCGCGCGAGCTCGCCGAGCAGGAACGTCTCCCTCACGACTACGTCGAGCAGATCCTCCTCCGCTTGCGGCGCGCCGGTCTGGTGGACTCCGTACGCGGCGCCAAGGGCGGCTACCACCTCGCGCGAGAGCCGCAGGCCATCACGGTCAAGGATGTGATGGAGGCCTCCGAGCACGTCACGTTCGAGGTCAACTGCGATCTGCACCCGGTCGACCCGCATCGATGTAGCCCGGAGGCGTCGTGTAGCATCAGGCCGGTGTGGCGAATGTTGGAGCGACGCATCAACGACTTGCTGGCCAGTATCTCGCTCGCCGACCTGCAGCGCGACGAATCCGACGTCCTCTATCAGATCGCCGGGGCTCTGGCCGGGAACTAAGTCCGGCTCCCCAACTGTTTTTTTTGGACCCATACCCGACACGGGTTGTCGGGTATTACTCGCTTGGAGGCTGCCGTGGGCTACGCTCATCCGGAAGTGCTCGTCTCCACCGACTGGGTGGCCGCACACCTCAACGACGCCGGCATCCGCCTCATCGAGGTCGACGTCGACACGACTGCTTACGACTCGGGCCACGTCACGGGCGCAGTCGGTTGGAACTGGCAGTCGCAGCTCAACGATCCCGTACGCCGCGACATCCCCGACAAGGGCGCGTTCGCCAGTCTCCTCAGCGACGCCGGGGTGACGCCGAAGACGACCGCGGTGCTGTACGGAGATAACAACAACTGGTTCGCGGCGTTCGCGTTCTGGCTGCTGCAGCTGTACGGGCACGCGAATGCACGGCTGATGAACGGCGGCCGGGCGAAATGGGTGGCGGAGGGTCGCCCGCTCGTCACCGAGAAGCCGCGGGTGACGCCGACCAAGTATCCGGTGCCGAAGCAGGTGAACGCGACGCTCCGCGCCAAGCGGCCCGACGTGGAGCGCGCGCTCAAGAACAAGAAAGTCGCGCTGGTGGACGTGCGCTCGCCGGCCGAGTTCGTGGGTGACATCATCGCGCCGCCTGGCATGACCGAGACGGCGCAGCGGGCCGGGCACATTCCGGGCGCGCGCAGCATCCCCTGGGGCCAGGCGGTGTCGGCCGACGGTACGTTCAAGTCCCACGAGGAGCTGTTGCAGCTCTACAAGGGCAAGGTGATCGACGGCAAGGACGAGATCATCGCCTACTGCCGCATCGGCGAGCGGTCGAGCCACACCTGGTTCGCGCTCAAGTACCTGCTGGGCCAGAAGAAGGTTCGCAACTACGACGGCTCGTGGACGGAGTGGGGCAACCTCGTGGGTGCGCCGATCGTGAAGGGAGCGGGATGAAGACGGCGGTAGAAGGCGGTAGAGGACGGAAGAGGGCGGTAGAGGCGAGGAGCGCCGAGCCCGCGCTCTGGGGACTGGTCGGTAACACGCCGTTAATCCCTCTACCGCCCTCTACAGCGCTCGGCCGCCCTCGACCGTCCGTCTTTCTCAAGGCCGAGTGGCTCAACCCCGGCGGTTCCGTGAAGGATCGGGCGGCGCTGTTCATCCTGCGCGACGGGATCGCGCAGGGCGTGTTGCCGGGCAAGCGGCTGCTCGACGCATCGAGCGGTAATACGGCGATCGCCTACGCGATGCTCGGTGCGGCGCGGGGGATCGGCGTCACGGTATGCGTGCCGGCCAACGCGAGCGCCGAGCGGAAGGCGCTGCTCGAGGCGTTCGGTGCGGAGGTCGTCTTCACCGACTCGCTCGAGGGCTCGGACGGCGCCATCCGGGCGGCGCGCGGGCTCGCCGCCCGTCGGCCGGACGACTTCTGGTACGCGGACCAATACAATCATCCGGCCAATCCGCGGGCGCACTACGTCACGACCGCCGAGGAGCTGTGGCGCCAGACCGAAGGGCGCATCACGCATTTCGTCGCCGGCCTCGGCACCACCGGCACGATGGTGGGCACCGGACGGCGCCTCAAGGAGCTGAATGCGGCGATCGAGCTCGTCGCCGTGCAGCCCGACGAGCCGTTCCACGGGCTCGAGGGGCTGAAGCACCTGGACACGGCCATCGTGCCGGGGATCTACGACCCGACGATCCCGGACCGGACGGAGTTCGTCGCGACGGAGCAGGCGGACCGCATGGTGCACCGGCTGGCGCGGGAGACGGGATTGTTCGTCGGCTGGTCCACGGGCGCGGCGCTGGTCGCCGCCGAGCGCGTCGCGGCCGCCCTGGACCGCCGTGGTCCGCCCGCCATCATAGTGGTGATCGCTCCCGACTCGGGGCTGCGCTACCTGAGCGAGCGCCGCCGGCTGGCGGGGGAGGCCGCGTGACCTTGGTGCTCGAGCCCCGCCACGTGACGGCCATGCGGCGGCACGGCGAGGCGGACTACCCTTACGAGGCCTGCGGCCTCATCGGCGGGCTGGCGGACGGATCGCGGCTCGTCGCGGTGCAGCTCGTCCCGCTTCCCAATGCGCGCAGCGACGCGGCCCGGAACCGGTACCTCATCGACCCGGACGCGTTCCGCCGCGCGCAGCAGCGGCTCGACCGGGACGGGCTGGACATCATCGGGGTGTATCACTCGCACCCGGACCATCCGCCCATCCCCTCGCAGTACGATCGCGACCACGCGTGGCCGCGGCTGGTGTACGTGATCGCGGCGGTCGCGGGCCGCAAGGCGGGCGACGTGAGGGCGTGGATCCTGGCGGACGACCGGGCGTCGTTCGCCGCCGCCCCCCTGAGCATCGAAGAACGGACGGTCGCATGGCAGTCACGGTCCTAATCCCCACGCCGCTCCGCCCCTTCGCGGGGGGGCGGGACACGATCGAGCTCGACGCCGCCAGCGTGGGCGAATTGCTGGAGCGGCTGACCAGCGAGTACGCCGCCTTGCGGAGGCACCTCTTTGCAGACGACGGACGATTGCGCAGTTTCGTCAACGTGTACGTGAACGACCGGGACATCCGGCAGCTGCGGCAGCATGAGACGCCGGTCGGGCCGGGTGACACCGTGTCGATCATCCCGAGCATCGCCGGAGGCACCGCCGTGGCGGAACAGCTGCCGAAGCTCTCGCACGAAGAGATCCTACGCTACTCGCGTCACCTCATCCTCCCCGATGTCGGCGTCGCGGGACAGCGCAAGCTGAAGAGCGCCCGGGTGCTGCTGGTGGGTGCGGGCGGCCTCGGCTCCCCGGCCGCGCTCTACCTCGCCGCCGCGGGCGTGGGCACGATCGGCATCGTGGACTTCGACGTGGTTGACCAGACGAACCTGCAGCGCCAGATCCTGCACGGCACGTCGCAGGTGGGCGTCTCCAAGCTCCAGTCGGCCGAGGCGCGGCTGCGCGACATCAACCCCAACGTGCGGGTGGAGACGTTCGAGGCGCGCCTCACCTCGGAGAACGCGCTCGAGATCCTCCGCGATTTCGACGTCGTGGCCGATGGCACCGACAACTTTCCCACGCGCTACCTCGTCAACGACGCGTGCGTCCTGCTCGGCAAGCCGAACGTGTACGGGTCGATCTTCCGCTTCGAAGGCCAGGCATCGGTGTTCTACGCCAAGGAGGGGCCGTGCTACCGCTGCCTCTACGCCGAGCCGCCTCCCCCGGGCCTGGTGCCGTCGTGCGCGGAAGGCGGCGTGCTCGGCGTCCTCCCCGGGATCATCGGGTCGATCCAGGCGCTCGAGACGATCAAGCTGATCCTCGGCGCGGGCGACTCCTTGATCGGCCGTCTGCTGCTGTTCGACGCGCTCAAGCTCAGTTTCCGCGAGCTGAAGCTCGAGAAGGACCCCGACTGCCCGGTGTGCGGGCCCCGACCGACCGTCACCGCGCTGATCGACTACGAGGCATTCTGCGGCGTGGGCGCGGAGCCGAGCTACGACGGCCTCGAGGTCAACGCAGCCGAGCTCGCCGCCGAGTGGAAGCAGAACCCCGACCTGCTCGTGCTCGACGTACGCGAGCCGCACGAGCACGAGATCGCGCGCATCGAGGGCGCGAAGCTCATCCCGCTCTCCCAGCTGCCCGACCGCCTGGGCGATTTGGACGGCCACCAGGAGATCGTCACCCACTGCCACCACGGTGCGCGCTCGCTGAAAGCGCTCGAGATCCTCAAGGCCGCGGGCTTCTCGAAGGTGCGGAGCCTGCGGGGCGGGATCGACGCGTGGAGCGTGAACGTGGATTCGAGCGTACCGAGATACTGAGAGCGATCAACACAACAACGTGGGGAGTGGGGAGTGGTGTGTGACGGTGCGCGCCGGATGCGCGGCTCGCATCGGAGGGTACCACTCCCCACTCCCCACTCCCCACGCCGTTTCAGTGTCGATGCCGAAGGTGGGACTCGAACCCACACGGGCTTGCGCCCACTGCGCCCTGAACGCAGCGCGTCTACCAATTCCACCACTTCGGCGCGCGGGAACGGCAATATTAGCGGGCGGTATAACCTCAAGTCAACTCTTGGCTTGACCGCTTCGGACCCGGTTTCTATCTTGGCGCTGGCGCAGTGGACAGAGTCTCTATCGCACGCAACCCGCGGGCGCGACACGACTACCATCTCCTGGATACGTGGGAGGCCGGTCTGGTGCTCACGGGTACAGAAGTCAAGTCGCTGCGCGACCGCAAGGCGAGCCTGGCGGAAGCCTACGCCCACGTGCGACGTGGCGAGGTGTGGCTCGAAGGTCTGACCATCTCGCCCTACCAGCCCGGCAGCTACAACAACCCCCCACCCGCGCGCTCCCGCAAGCTGCTGCTGCACAAGCACGAAATCCGCAAGCTCATCGGCGCGACCGCACAGCAAGGCCTCACCCTCATCCCGCTCGAGCTGTACTTCAAGGATGGGCTCGCCAAGGTAGCGATCGCGCTGGGGCGCGCGAAGAAGCTGCACGACAAGCGCGAGGACCTGCGGCGCCGCGCGGCTGAACGCGAGCTGGCGCGCGCGTTCCGGGGCAAGCGGCCGTGATCCTGCTGCTGGCCCGTCTCCTGCTCCCCGCCCAGACGGTGTTTATCACCACTCCGCGCGGCCAGTGGGCCGTCCCCGTCGCGCTGGAGCGCGGCGCGGCGGCGGTCGCCGCGCCGCTCCTGGTACGACCGCTGGGGTTGACGGTGACGGTGGAGGTGGGCGGCTCGCGGGCGACGGTACAGCTCGGCGGCGCCGTGTTCGTGTTCCACCTGGGCGCTCCCTTCGCCCGCGCGGGCGGGGCCATCTGCATGCTGGTGGGGGATCCGTACATCGCGCGGGATACGCTGTTCCTGCCCCTGCCGTGGCTCAGCGACTGCGTGCCGCGGGTGCTGGCGGCGCGCTACCGCTGGGACGCCGCGGCGGCCCGCCTCGAGGAGCTCGCTGCGCCGGTCGCGGCCTCGGCCACGGCCGCCTCCGGCCCGGCGCCGACCGCCGCCGTCGCCGCTCCCAACCCCACCACCGGCCTGCGGCTGCACCACGTGATCGTGGTCGACCCCGGCCACGGCGGCCCCGATCCCGGGAACCCCGGCCGCCACGTTCCGGGGGGACTGGTCGAGAAGGACATCGCGCTCGCGGTGGGCAGGCTGCTGCGCGCGGAGCTGACGCGCCGCGGCATCACGGCGTCGCTCACGCGCCAGACCGACACCTTGATCGACCTCGCGGACCGGGGGGCGTTTTGCCGCGCGGCGTGCGACCTGTTCGTGAGTATTCACGTCAACGCGATGCCGCCCGGCCGACGCGGCGAGCGCGTGAGCGGCGTCGAGACCTACTTCTTATCCGACGCGAAGACCGAGGACCAAGAGCGCGTCGCCAGGATGGAGAACGAAGCCCTCCGCTTCGAGACGGAGACGCCCGCCGGCGCCCCCGGGCCGCTCGGCTACATCCTGCGCGACCTCCAGCTGAATGAATACCTGCGCGAGTCGGCGCGGCTTGCGGAGCTGGTCCAGGAGCGGGTCGCCGTGGTCCATCCGGGCGGCGACCGGGGCGTGCAGCAGGCCGGGTTCATGGTGCTCACGACCGCGCGGCGGCCGGCCATTCTGGTGGAGACGGGCTTCGCTACGAACGCGACCGACGGGGCATTCCTCGCCTCCGCGCTGGGCCAGCACAAGCTGGCCAGCGCGATCGCCGACGGTATCGTGGCCTACTTGCTGGAGTTCGAGCGCAAGCTCGCCGTCGGCTCACCGGCCGGAGGCCGATGAGCGGGCGGTTGCCTCAGCTCGTCCTCGCGCTCGCCGCTGCCGGCGCGTGCGCCTCTGCCAACGCCATGTGGAGCGCCCGGCAGGTCGCGAACGAGGCCCGTGCGTTGGAAGCCGAGGGCCGGGCGAGCGACGCCGCGGCGGCCTGGGCGCGCGCTGCCGTGAAGGCGGAATCGGCGGCCGCCCGTCATCCCGGCGGCCCCTTGGTGGACGAGGCGCTCACCCTTCAGGGCGAGGCCCTGGCGCGTATCGGCTCCTGCGGCGTGGCCGAGGCGCCGCTGCGCCGCGTGCTGGAGGGCGGATCGGACGGGACCTTGCGGGAGCGGGCCGCCTTGGTGCTGGCGCAGTGCGCCCTTGATGCAGGCGACCCGGCGGCGGCCGAGCGCGCGCTCGTGGTGCCGCTCGAGTCGCGCGATCGCGGCCGGCGCTCGCGCGCCGCCTACCTCGCCGGCCGGGCGGCGGTGCTGCGGGGCGACGTGCCGGCGGCGCTGGAGCGGCTGGCTGGCTCTGAGGACGCGGCGGCGGGATTCACCCGCGCGCGCCTGCTCGCCGCCGCGGGACGCACGGGCGAAGTGGCGGCGCTGCTCGACACGCTGACTCGGCGACGGTTCGTCGAGGCGGAGTGGGCGGCGGCGCTCGATGACGTCGCGCGCGCGAGCGGGCCGGACGTCGCCGCCCACACGCTGGATCGCCTGCTCGCGCGGCAGCGCGTGCGGGACGGAGCGCGCGCGCGGCTCTTGCTGGCGGACGGAAATCGCCGGCTGGCGGGCGGGGAGCTGGATGCGGCGCAGCGCCGATACGCTCAGGCCGAACGAGCGGCTCCCGACTCGGTGGAGGGACAGCGGGCCCGCCTGCTGCTCGTGCGCGTGACGGCGAGCCGCGCGAAACGCCCGGACGAGCTCGCTGCGGTGGCGCGCCGCCTGACGGAGCTGCTGCAGTCGGGACCGGGCGGGCCGGTGGGCGCGGAGGCGCTGGCCTTCCAGGAGACGGTGCGGCGCGTGCTCGTGCTTGATGCGAGCGGCGACGCCGCGCTGTTCCGCGCCGCGGAACTGGCGCGCGACTCGCTCGGCAGCGCCCTGCTGGCCGGGCGGCTGTTTCTGCGCATCGTGACGCTCGCGCCGAGCTCGCTCTTCGCTCCCAAGGCGCTCGTCGCCGCGGCCGGGTTGCTGCCCCAATCCCACGACTCCTTGGTCGCGCTGCTGTCCAGCCGGTATCCCACCTCGCCGTACACGCTCGCCGTGCGGGGTGAAGCGAGCCCGGCGTACGCCGCAGCCGAGGACTCCCTCGGCCGGGCGCTCGGCTTGGAATTGCGCTCGCCCCCGCTGGCCGGCGCCGCAACGGTCAGGCCGCCCGTGCCCGGGCGGCGCGGCCCGACGCTCGACGCCCCGTGAGCCCTGCGGCCTCCCCCCCGCTCCCCGTCCGCCTCCTCGGCACGACCTTCCAGAATCCCGTGCTCCTCGCCGCCGGGACGGCGGCCTTCGGCCGCGAGGTCGACGGGGTCATCGATCTCGACGCGCTGGGGGGGATCATCACGAAAGCCGTGACCCCGGAGCCGCGGCGCGGGCATCCGGCGCCGCGCGTCGCCGAGTTCGGCGGGGGGATGCTCAACGCGGTAGGCCTCGCCAATCCGGGACTCGAGGCGGTGGCGCGGCGCGAGCTACCGTGGCTCGCGGAGCGCCTCAAGCGCGCCCGCGTGCTCGTCAACGTGGCGGGCGCCGTCGTGGACGACTACGTGCAGGTGGTCGAGCGCCTCACGCCCATCGCCACGATCGCGGCGTTCGAGATCAACGCCTCCTGTCCGAACACGAGCGCGGGCGGGCTCGAGTTCGGTGCGGATGCTCACGATCTCGCCGAGCTGGTGCGCCGCTGCCGCGGGGTGACGACGCGACCGCTCGTGATCAAGCTCTCGCCCGTGCTCCCGGACATTCCTGCCATGGCGCAGGTAGCCCAGCACGAGGGCGCGGACGCCGTCAGCTTGGTCAACACCATCCCCGGGATGCTGCACGCTCGCCTGGGCAACGGGTCGGGGGGCGTGAGCGGCCCGGCGTTGCTGGCGATCGGCGTGCTCGCCACGCGGCGCGTCGCTGAGCGCGTGGGTGTGCCGGTGATCGGCGTGGGCGGCATCCGCACGGCGGAGGACGCGCGCGCCTACCTCGACGCCGGCGCCTCGCTCGTCGCGATCGGCACCGCCGCGCTCGCCGACCCGCGGGTCCCGGAGCGGGTCGCGCGGGAGCTCACCCGTGGCTGAGCTGGTCGTCGCCTTCGACGTGCCGAGCGGCCGTGAAGCCCTGGCGCTCGCCAAGCGCCTGCCCGGGCTCCGCTGGGCCAAGCTCGGCCCCGGGCTGTATGTGCGCGAGGGCCCGGCCCTGGCGCGCGAGTTTCTGGCGCGCGGCGTCCGGGTGTTCCTCGACCTCAAGTGGCACGACATCCCGAGCACCGTGGCGGACGCCGTGGCGGCCGCGCGCGAGCTGGGCGTGGCGATGGCGACCGTGCACTGCCTGGGCGGCGCCGACATGCTCGCCGCCGCCGCGCAGGCCGCAGGAGACGTCGCGCTCGTCGGTGTCGCGATCCTCACCTCGCACGATGTTGCGGGTCTGGGACAGGTGCTGGGGCGCGGCGTACCGGACGTGGGCTGCGAAGCAGAGCGCCTCGCCCGCCTCGCGGTCCGGGCGGGGTTACGCGGTGTGGTCGCCTCGGGGGCCGAGCTGCCGCTGCTGCGCAGCGCGCTCGGGCCCGCGCCGTGGATCGTGGTGCCGGGGATTCGCTCGGCCGCGGACCCCGCGGACGATCAGGTGCGCACCATCGCGCCCCAGGACGCCGTACGCGGGGGGGCGACCCATCTCGTCGTGGGGCGCCCGATCACGCGGGCCGCCGACCCGGGCGGGGTGTACCAACGGCTGGTGGAGTGTCTATGAGGCGCACGCTGTGGGTCATGGGGTTGTCGCTCGCCGCGGCCCCGCTCGCGGCCCAGGGCTCGCTTGCCCAGGCGGCCGAGGCGGCGCGCGTCGCCTGGCTCGCCCACGATCCCCAATCGCTTGTGGGGCAAAGTGCTAGCGTCGTGCTCCAGATCCCTGGCGCAGATCCGTCGTCGCCGCTCGGGCGGGCGCAGGCCGTGGAGCTGCTGCGGCGTCACCTGCGCACGGCGAGCGAGCGCTCGGTGGCCGTGACGAGCCTGCGAGAAGTCGAGCCGGGAAGGGGCTTCGTGGAGCTAGATCGCCGCTACGTGGTACCGGGAACGGTGGACGAACGACGCGAAGCCGTGTTTTTGGGGTTTCGCCGCGCGGGGAACCGGTGGGTGTTGTCGGAGGTGCGAACCACGCCGTAATCCCGCCCCTTGCGATAACTTACGAGCCCGTCTATTGTTCAAGACTGACCCGGAATCTTGGCTCTGTCGTGGAGACGGCCCTGTGAAGGTGCGCTCGAGCGTTCGACCGATCTGCGAGCATTGCAAGGTGATCCGCCGCCGCGGCGTGGTCCGCGTGATCTGCAAGCGCAATCCCAAGCACAAGCAGCGGCAGGGCTAGGTCATGGCACGCATTGCAGGCGTCGACCTGCCGCGCGAGAAGAAAATCCAATACGCCCTGCCGTACATCTTCGGCATCGGTCCCAGCAACGCGAAGAAGATCCTCGCGGAGACGGGGGTGAACCCGGACGCGCGGGTGCGCGATCTCCGCGACGCGGAGGTGGCCCGGCTGCGGCAGGTGATCGAGCGCGACTACAAGGTGGAAGGCGCGCTGCGCACCGAGGTCGCGATGAACATCAAGCGGCTGATGGACATCGGGACGTATCGCGGGGGGCGGCACCGCAAAGGATTGCCGGTTCGCGGGCAGCGCACGCATACCAACGCGCGGACCAAGAAGGGGCCGCGGCGGGCGATCGCAGGCAAGAAGAAAGCCATTCTCAAAAAGTAAATGGCACAAGCGAAACCGACGGGCGCCAAGCGCGCCAAGAAGGTCGTGGAGGCGGAGGGGATCGCCCACATCACCGCGACCTTCAACAACACGCTCATCACGATCACCGACATGCAGGGGAACGCCATCACCTGGGGTTCCTCGGGCAAGGCCGGGTTCCAGGGGTCCAAGAAATCGACGCCGTTCGCCGCCACGGTCGCGGCCGAGCAGGCGGCACGCGAGGCGATGAACCTGGGCGTGCGGCGCGTGCACGTCCGCGTGCAGGGCCCGGGGTCGGGCCGCGAGTCCGCGATCCAGGCGCTGGCGACCGCCGGGCTGCAGATCCGCTCCATCCGCGACGTCACGCCCATCCCTCACAACGGGTGCCGGCCGCCCAAGAAGCGGCGGGTGTAGGCGGTGGCGCGCTACACGGGTCCCGTCTGCAAGTTGTGCCGCCGGGAGGGCACGAAGCTGTTTCTCAAGGGCACGCGCTGCCTCACGGAGAAGTGCGCCGTGGAGCGCCGCGCCTACGCGCCCGGCCAGCACGGCCAGTCCACGGGACGGCGGCGCAAGGCCTCCGAGTACGCCAAGCAGCTGCGCGAGAAGCAGAAGGTGAAGCGCATCTACGGGCTCTCGGAGCGGCAGTTCCGCAACATCTTCGACCGGCTGGACAACCTGGTGTATCGCATGGGCTTCGCGCTGTCGCGCAAGCAGGCGCGGCAGCTCGTGCGGCACCGCCACATCCAGGTGAACGAGCGCACGGTGGACGTGCCGTCCTACCGCGTCCGCCCGGGTGAGGAGATCGCGGTCGCCGCGGGCAGCCGCGAGCTCGTCCTGGTGAAGCACGCGCTCGAGCAGTTCGGGCGCGGACAGCCGGTGTCCTGGATCCAGGTGGATACCGATAAGGCGCGCGGCCGGATGAGGGAGCGGCCCACCCGCGACGCCATCCCGATCGCCGCGCAGGAACAGTTAATCGTCGAGCTCTATTCCAAGTGATCACGACTCTCGATTTGACCGGGCTGGTCCGACCGCACCTGGTGGAGATGACCAAGCGGGAGGACAACCCGAATGCCGCCGAGTTCCGGCTGCAGCCGCTCGAGCGGGGCTACGGCTACACGCTGGGAAACGCGCTGCGCCGGATGCTCTTGTCCTCGCTGCGGGGCGCCGCCGTCTGGGCGTTCCGGATCGACGGCGTGGTGCACGAGCACCAAACGATCCCGGGGGTGGTCGAAGACGTGCACCAGATCATCCAGCGCCTCAAGCAGCTCACCCTGATGCTCTCCCCCGACGTGGACGAAGCGGTGCTGCACGTCAAGCGCGACAAGGCCGGGCCGGTCCACGCCCGCGACATCGAGGCGCAGGGGGCCGTGACGATCGTGAACGCGGACCAGCTGCTGTTCACGCTCCAGGACGACCGCGAGATCGCGGGCGAGCTGTACGTCAACAAGGGCCGGGGCTACGTCGAGGCCGAGCAGCATCCCCTCGATCGCACGCTCCCGGTGGACGTGGTGCGCATCGACTCGATCTACAATCCGGTGCGGCGCGCGAACTTCACGGTGGCCGAGACCCGGGTAGGGCAGCGCACCGACTACGACCGGTTGACCCTCACGGTCGAGACCAACGGCACGCTCTCACCGGAAGACGCGGTGGCCTACGCGGCGGCACTCGCGCAGGAGCACTTCCGCTTCTTCGTGGACTTCGGCAAGGTCCCGATGGTGGCGAGCGAGCCCGCCGGGAACGGCGGCGTCGCGACGAGCCAGCTGAAGGACGTGGTGGCGCGCAGCATCGACGACGTGGGTCTCTCGGTGCGCTCCGTCAACTCGCTCAAGAACTCGAACATCCGCACCCTGGCCGACCTCGTGCAGTACCGCGAGGAGGACCTGCTCAAGGTGAAGAACGTGGGCGAGAAGGCGCTGGGCGAGATCGCCGAGCTGCTGCGGCGCGAGGGGCTCAACTTCGGGATGAAGCTCGAGGAGATCGAGGGGGAGTTGCGCGTCGTCGATCCCGGCACGCCGCCCGTGGCGCAGCTGACCGAAGAGGAGGGAGTGGAGTAGATGCGGCACCGCGCCAAGGCGCGCCAGCTGTCGCGCACCGCCAGCCACCGCAAGGCGTTGCTCGCGAACCTCGCCACGAGCCTCATCAAGCACGACCGGATCGTGACCACCGAGGCGAAAGCGAAGGAGCTGCGCCCGTTCGCGGAGCGGCTGATCACGCTGGCGCGGCGCGGCGACCTGCACGCCCGGCGCCTGGTCGAGCGGCGCATCAAGGACCGCGCGGCGGCGCAGAAACTCTTCAAGGAACTGGGACCCCGGTTCGCCTCGCGGCCCGGGGGGTACACGCGCATCCTCAAGCTGGGCCATCGCGCGGGCGACGGCGCCGAGGTGGCTCGGATCGAACTGCTGGGTGAGTGAGGGAGCGGTGGAGCACCAGCACGGCACGGGGGACCCTGAGTCCCCCGTTTTCATTCCGCTAGGACGCCTTCGCGACGCGGTTCGACTTGAGGCACTGGGTGCAGACGCGCAGGTGCCGCACCGTCCCGTCCACCACCGCTCGCACCCGCTGCAGGTTGGGGTACCAGCGGCGATTGGTCTTGTTATTCGCGTGGCTGATGTTGTGCCCCGTGATGGGACCCTTGCCGCAGATTTCGCACACTCGAGCCATACGCCTCTATCCCATAGAGCATGAGCGCCACAGCGAAGCAGGGCGAAAAGCGGCCGAAACCTACTCCCGCCCCCGGGGAAGGGCAACCCCGCCGGACGGCGCTCGTCACGGGAGTCACCGGCCAAGACGGGTCGTACCTGGCGGAGCTGCTGCTGGAGAAGGGCTACGAGGTGGTGGGCGTCGTGCGGCGCACGTCGCACGACTCCTACGAGCGGATCGGGCACCTGCTCGACAAGATCCAGGTGGTCCCCGCGGACCTGCTGGACCAGCACTCACTCACGGCCGTCATCCGCGACGCGAGGCCCCACGAAGTCTACAACCTCGCGGCCCAGAGCTTCGTGCCGACGTCGTGGACCCAGCCGGTGTTGACGGGCGAGTTCACGGCGCTCGGCGTCACCCGCATCCTCGAGGCCGTTCGGCTCGCGCACCCGGAGGCCCGCTTCTATCAAGCGAGCTCGTCCGAGATGTTCGGCAAGGCGGTCGAAACGCCGCAGCGGGAGACGACGCCTTTTTACCCACGGTCCCCCTACGGCGCGGCGAAGGTCTACGGGCACTGGATCACGGTGAACTACCGCGAGTCCTACGGGCTCTACGCCGTCAGCGGCATCCTCTTCAACCACGAGTCGCCCCGGCGGGGGCTCGAGTTCGTCACCCGCAAGGTGAGCTACGGCGTGGCGCAGATCTTGAAGGGGAAGGCGCGCGAGCTGCGGCTCGGCAACCTCGACGCCCGGCGCGATTGGGGCTATGCAGGGGACTACGTCGAGGCCATGTGGCTCATGCTGCAGCACCCCGAGCCCGAGGACTACGTCGTAGGGACGGGGCGGCAGCACACTGTACGCGACCTGTGCGAGGTGGCGTTCGGCCACGCCGGGCTCGACTGGCACCAGTACGTGAAGGTCGACCCGCAGTTCGTGCGGCCGGCGGAGGTGGATATCTTGCAGGCCGACCCGACCAAGGCGCGCCGGCAGCTCGGCTGGGCGCCCCGGGTCAGCTTCGAGGAGCTCGTGCGCATGATGGTGGACGCGGACCTGGAGCGGGCGGGGTGAAGGTTCTCGTCACCGGAGCGGACGGGTTCGTCGGCCGGTGGATGCTGCGGCGGCTGGTGGACGACGGGCGCGAGGTGTACGCCGCCGTCCGGCCGGCCGCGCCCGCGGGGCCTCCTGCCGGCCCCGCCGAGCTGTCGGCGGCGGAACGCGCCGCCGTGCGCTGGCTGCCGCTCGAGCTCGCGGACTTCGAGTCCGTCCGCCGGTGCGCGGGCGCGCCCTACGATGCCGTGGTGCACCTCGCCGCCGTCTCGTCCGGGGTCGAGGCGGCGCGAGATCCGGGCTGGGCCTGGACGGTGAACGCTGCGGGCACGGCACGGCTCGCCCACGTGCTGCTCGAGGGGAAGCGGGCGGGCCGGGGCGACCCGGTGGTGCTGATGGCGTCGACCGCCGAGGTGTACGGCCGCGGCGACCCGACGCCGCGCAAGGAGGCCGACCCGGTGGCGCCCTGCTCGCCCTACGCCGCGAGTAAGGCGGGGGCCGAGCTTGCCGCCCTCGAAGCGTGGCGCCGCGGCGGGCTGCGGGTCGTCGTGGCGCGGGCCTTCCCTCACACGGGGCCCGGGCAGGACGGGCGCTTCGTCGTGCCCGCGTTCGCGCAGCGGCTCAAGCTGGCCAAGCGGGCGGCGGCGCCGGTCGTGAAAGTGGGAAGCCTGGAGCCCGTACGCGAGTTCCTCCACGTGCAGGACGTGGTCGATGCCTACGCCCGGCTGCTCGTGAAGGGCCAGCCCGGCGAGACCTACAACATCGCCTCGGGGCGGGGCATCTCGCTCGAAGAGTTGCTGGACAAGCTCGCCGCGCTGGTCGGCGTGCGGCCGATTCCCGAAGCGGACGCGGACCTCATGCGCGTGGGCGACCTGCCGTATCTCGTCGGGGACGCTTCCAAGCTCCGCGCGGCGACGGGCTGGGCGCCACGCCGCTCGCTCGATCAGACCTTGCAAGAAGTGCTCGATGCCCAAGCGGACTGACCTGCAGCGCATCCTGCTCATCGGCTCCGGCCCGATCGTGATCGGCCAGGCCGCGGAGTTCGACTACTCCGGCACGCAGGCGGTCAAGGCCTTGAAGGAAGAGGGCTACACGGTGATCCTGGTGAATTCCAACCCCGCCACGATCATGACGGACCCGGAGCTCGCCGACCGCACCTATATCGAGCCCGTCACCCCCGAGTGGGTCCGCAAGGTGATCGAGCGCGAGCGGCCCGACGCGCTGCTGCCGACGATGGGGGGCCAGACGGCCCTCAACGTGGCGATGGCGCTGGCGCGCGACGGCACCCTCGAGCGCTCCGGGGTCGAGCTGATCGGCGCCAACGCCCGCGCCATCCAGATGGCGGAGGACCGGGCGGAGTTCGCCGCCGCGATGGCGCGCATCGGCCTCGCGACACCGCTCGGCCGGACCGTGGGGCGCCTCGAGGAGGCGCTCGCGGCCGTGGGGCTGATCGGGTATCCGGCGGTGATTCGCCCGTCCTTCACGCTGGGTGGGACCGGCGGCGGCGTGGCCTTCAACCGGGCGGAGTTCGAGGAGCAGGTCGAGCGGGCCCTGGAGCTCTCGCCCGTGCACACGACGCTGATCGAGCGCAGCGTGCTCGGCTGGAAGGAGTTCGAGCTCGAAGTGATGCGGGACCGGCGCGACAACGTGGTGATCGTGTGTTCGATCGAGAACGTCGATCCCATGGGCGTGCACACCGGCGACTCGATCACGGTGGCCCCGGCCATGACCCTCACCGACCGGGAGTACCAGCGGATGCGCGACGCCGCGATCGCGATCATTCGCGAGATCGGCGTCGAGGCCGGCGGCTGCAACATCCAGTTCGCCGTGAACCCGGCCGACGGCGAGATGCTGGTGATCGAGATGAACCCGCGCGTCTCGCGCAGCTCCGCGCTCGCGTCCAAGGCCACGGGCTTCCCGATCGCGCGCATCGGGACGAAGCTCGCCGTGGGGTACACCCTCGACGAGCTGCCGAACGACATCACGCGGACCACCCCGGCGTCCTTCGAGCCGGTGCTCGACTACGTGGTCGTGAAGGTGCCGCGCTTCGCGTTCGAGAAGTTCCCGACCGCCGACTACCGGCTCACGACGCAGATGAAGTCCGTGGGCGAGGCGATGGCGATCGGGCGCACGTTCAAGGAGGCGTTCCAGAAGGGACTGCGCGCGCTCGAGATCGGCCGCCCGGGATGGGTCGCCGGCGCCACGGCCGCCGACGACCGCCTGACGAGCGACTCCCCCGACGATCTGCGGGTGGCGCTGCGGGTCCCGACCCCGGAGCGGATGTTCCAGATCAAGCGCGCCCTCGTGGCCGGGCTGACGGTGGAGGAGGTCGCGCAGGCGTCGCGCATCGACCCGTGGTTCCTGTATCAGATGGAGGACCTGCTGCAAGCGGAGCGCTGGTTCGCGGGGCTCCCGGAGATCGGAGCCGCCGCGCTGCGCCGCATGAAGCGCATGGGGTTCAGCGATCGCCAGCTCGCGGGGCTGCGCGGCACCGCCGAAGCGGCGCTGCGGGCGCGGCGCTGGGAGCTGGGCGTGCATCCGGCCTACAAGACCGTGGATACCTGCGCCGGCGAGTTTCCGTCGTCCACGCCATACCTCTACAGCTCCTACGACGACGAGAACGAGTCCGAGCCGCTGGGGGAGCGGAGCATCGTCATCCTGGGCAGCGGACCGAACCGCATCGGCCAGGGTGTGGAGTTCGACTACTGCTGCGTCCGGGCGGGGCTCGCGTTCCGCGAGCTGGGGTTCAAGACGATCATGATCAACTGCAACCCCGAGACCGTCTCGACCGACTTCGACATCTCGGACAAGCTGTACTTCGAGCCACTCACCCTGGAGGACGTGCTCGAGATCGTGCGGTGGGAGCGGCCGCTCGGAGTCGTGGTGCAGCTCGGGGGCCAGACGCCGCTGCAGCTCACGAAGCCCCTCGAGGCGGCGGGGATACGGATCCTCGGCACCGCCCCCGACGCGATCGACGTCGCCGAGGATCGGGAGCGGTTCGAGGCCCTGGCGCGGCGGCTCGGCATCACGCAGCCGCCCAACGGGATCGCCCGCTCCGTCGCCGAAGCCGTCGCGGCGGCCCAGCGCATCGGCTACCCCGTGCTGGTGCGTCCGTCGTACGTGCTCGGTGGTCGCGCCATGGAGATCGTGTACGACGACGGCTCGCTGCGCGACTACTTCGAGCGGGCGGCGCGGGTGGCGCCGGAGCATCCCGTGCTCATCGATCGGTTCCTGGAAGACGCCTTCGAGGCCGACGTCGACGCGATCGCCGACGGGCGACGCTCGGTGATCGGCGGGGTGATGCAGCACATCGAGGACGCGGGCGTTCATTCCGGCGACTCGGCGTGCGTGCTGCCACCCTATCTCATCGGGGATCGGCAGGTGGACGAGATGCGGCGCCACACCAAGGCGTTCGCCGAGGCGCTCGGAGTGGTGGGGTTGATCAACGTCCAGTACGCCATCCAGGCCGGCGTCGTCCACGTGCTGGAGGTGAACCCCCGGGCCTCGCGCACCGTTCCCTTCGTCAGCAAGGCGACCGGGGTGCCCCTGGCCAAGCTCGCCGCCGCCGTGATGGCAGGACGCACCCTGGACGAACTGGGCATTCCCGATGACCTTCCGCTCCCCGGGGTGGCGGTCAAGGAGGCGGTCTTCCCCTTCACCAAACTCCCCGGCGTGGATACCATCCTGGGCCCGGAGATGCGCTCGACCGGGGAGGTCATGGGGTTCGCCGACAGCTTCGGGATGGCCTTCGCCAAGGCCCAGATAGCGGCCGATGGGAGCCTGCCGCTCGAGGGGACCGTGTTCGTGACGGTGAACGACTCCGACAAGCCGACCGTGGTGCCGATCGTGCGGCGCTTCCACGAGCTGGGATTCCGGATCCTGGCCACCGAGGGCACCGAGCGGTATCTGCGGGCGCGGGGAATCCCGGCGGAGCGGGTGGCCAAGGTGCACGAGGGGCGCCCCAACGCGATCGACTTGATCGTGTCCGGGGAGATCCATCTGCTGATCAATACGCCTCTCGGGAAGTTCACGCAGGCGGACGACTACGCGATCCGGCGTACCGCGCTGGTGCACCGAGTGCCGTACACGACGACGATGTCGGCGGCCAGCGCCGCCTGCGACGCGATCATCGCGTTGCGCAGCCGGATCGGGAGCGTGAGGAGTCTCCAAGAATGGCACGCAAAGACGAGCGTCGGAAAACCGGCGTCGGAGACCGCAAGAGCAGCGCCAAGCCCGGGGCCGAGCGGCGTGCGGGCGTAGCCAAGCGGGCGGCGCCCAAGACCGGCGCGAAGTCCGCGGCCAAGCCCGCGGCGTCGCCCCCGCCGCCGCCCACGCCCAAGGTCAAGTTCCGCGGGCGGCTGCTGGAGCACGAACCGCTGGCGCGCTACACCACGTACCGGCTCGGTGGACCGGCGCGCTACTTCCTCATGCCCGCCGACGTGGAGGATGTGGCGAAGGGGATCGAGTTCGCCAACGAGCGCCGCCTGCCGTGGCTCGCCATCGGCCTGGGGTCGAACCTGCTCGTCAAGGAGAGCGGCTTCCCCGGTCTCGGGATTCGGGTCGGCAAAGGGCTGGACCGATTCGAGATGAAGGGCGCGATCGCGATCGTCGGCGCCGGGATGCCCACGCCGATCCTGGCGCGCCGCACGGCGGAGGGAGGGTTCGCCGGGGTCGAGCGGTTCATCGGGATCCCCGGCACGGTGGGCGGTGGCGTTTACATGAATGCCGGCGCCCACGGGGCGGAGTTCGCCGAGGTCATCACGGAAGTGAGCGTGATGGACGGGAAGGGCAAGATCCGGCAGCTGGCCCGCAAGCAGATCTCGTTCAAGTATCGCGCCTCGAACCTGGGCGACGTCGTCGTGCTCGAGACGAAGCTGCTGCTCCTCGAGGAGGCTCCCGCCAAGCTGAAGGAGTTGCAGGGGAAGCTGTTGCGGTGGCGCAAGGCCGGGACGCCGTTCGATCAGCCGTGCGCCGGCTCGGTCTTCAAGAACCCCGGCGGCGCCAAGACGGCCGGGACGCTCATTGACGAGTGCGGACTCAAGGGATACACGATCGGCGGCGCCCAGGTATCGACCATGCACGCGAACTACTTCGTCAATACCGGGACGGCGACACCGAGCGACGTGCTGCGGCTCATCGAGCACGTGCGCAAGACGGTGCAGAAGAAGACCGGCGTGGAGCTCGAGCTGGAAGTCAAGGTGATCGGCTAGATGGCCGACTACTTCGTCCACGAATCGAGCTACGTCGAGGCGGGGGCGGTCGTCGGGAAGGGCACCAAGATCTGGCACTTCTGCCACGTCATGCCGGGGGCCGTCATCGGTGAGCGCTGCACCCTGGGCCAGAACGTCGTCGTCATGCCCGGGACGCGGATCGGGAACAACTGCAAGATCCAGAACAATGTCTCGGTCTACGAGGGCGTCGAGCTGGAGGACGACGTCTTCTGCGGGCCGTCGTGCGTCTTCACCAACGTCCTCAACCCCCGCAGCTTCATCTCGCGCAAGCACGAATTCCGGCCCACCCGCGTCAAGCGCGGCGGCTCCATCGGCGCCAACGCCACGATCGTGTGCGGGGTCACGCTGGGCCAGTACGCCTTCATCGGCGCGGGCGCGGTCGTGACCTCCGACGTTCCCCCCTTCGGCCTGATGCTCGGCGTGCCGGCGCGGCGCGTCGGCTGGATGTGCCAGTGCGGCGAGCGCCTGGCGCTCACGGCGGGGCAGGCGACGTGCGCCACGTGCGGCGCGCGCTACGCCGAGTCGGAGGGACTCCTGCGCCAGATTGCCCCGCCTCGGCCGCCAGGGTAAATTGTTGCGCCTTTTGACGATACCGAACACATGAACGTGCCGCTGCTGGATCTCGTGGCCCAATACCGCGGGATCAAGGATGAGCTGCTTCCGGCGGTCCAGGCGGTCATCGAGTCCCAGCAGTTCATCATGGGGCCCGCCGTCGCGCAGCTCGAGGTGGAGATCGCGCGCCTCTCTCGGGCGCGGCACGGCATCGGGTGCGCCAGCGGCACGGACGCGCTGCTGTTGCCGCTGAAGGCGCTCGCACTCGCGCCCGGCGACGAAGTAATCACGACCGCCTTCAGCTTTTTCGCCACGGGCGGCACGATCCACAATACCGGCGGCACGCCGGTCTTCGTGGACATCGACCCGGAGACGTTCAACATCGCGCCCGCCGCGGCGGAGGCGGCGCTCACGTCCCGCACCCGCGCCCTCCTTCCCGTTCACCTGTTCGGGCAGATGGCCGTGCTGGAGCGCCTGCTGCCGCTCGCCGAGCGGCGCGGGCTCCCGGTGATCGAGGACGCGGCGCAGGCGATCGGGGCCCGGCGCCGCATCGCGGGCGAGTGGCGGATGGCGGGCGAGCTGGGCTGGGTCACCGGCTATTCCTTCTTTCCGAGCAAGAACCTGGGCGGTTGGGGCGACGGCGGCATGATGGTGACGTCGGACGACGCGTTGGCGGACCGGCTGCGCAAGCTCCGGCTGCACGGAGGCGCCAAGCAATATTACCACGACGAGGTGGGCACGAACTCTCGGCTGGACACGCTCCAGGCCGCCGTGCTGCTCGCGAAGCTGCCGCACCTGGCCGCGTGGTCGGGGCGGCGGCGCGACCACGCGGCCTACTATTCGCAGGCGCTCGCGGACGTGCCGCAGGTCCGGGCCCCGTGCATCGACCTCGCGAACGAGCACATCTTCCACCAGTACACGCTGCGGGTCGAGCGACGCGATGAGCTGCAGGCGCACTTGAAGAGCAAGGGCATCGGCAGCGCGGTCTACTACCCGGTCCCGCTGCACCTGCAGCGCTGCTTCAGCCATCTCGGCTACCAGCGCGGCCAGCTGCCTGAGGCGGAGCGGGCGGCGGGAGAAGTGCTCTCGCTGCCGATTTACCCGGAGCTCGCCCGCACTCAGCTCGACCACGTTGTCGACGCGATTCGCGGGTTCTATCGGTGAGCCGGCTCAAGCTCGGCGTCATCGGGGCTGGGGCCTGGGGGAAGAACCACGTGCGCGCGGCGGCGACGCTTCAAGACGCGGCGCTCACCGCCGTGTGCGACACCGATCCCAAGGTCCGCGACCGGCTTGCCCACCAGCAGCCCGGGGCGTACGTGACCGGGGACGTCGCCGACCTGCTGGGGCGAGTGGACGCCGTCGTGGTGGCGTCCCCGGCCGCGACTCACTCGGCGATCGCGCTGCAGTGCATCGAGGCGGGGCTGCCGTGTCTCGTGGAGAAGCCGTTCGCGCTGAGCGTGCGGGATGCCGAGGCGGTGGCGCGACGGGCCGCCGAGCGACGGGTCCCGGTCCTGGCGGGCCACCTCCTCGTGTACCATCCGGCCGTGGAGCGACTGCAGGCGCTGGTGCAGGGCGGGGAGCTGGGGCGGCTCTATTACCTCTACGGCCTGCGGGTGAACCTGGGACAGGTGCGGGCCGACGAGAACGCCCTGTGGAGCTTCGGGCCGCACGACGTTTCTGTGGCACTGTACCTGCTCGGCGAGCCGCCCCAGCGGGTGGCCGCTCAGGGGCGGAGCTACCTGCAGCCCCAGGTCGAAGACGTCGTGTTCCTCACCATGGAGTTCGCGAGCGGCGTGCTCGCGCACGTGCAGCTTTCGTGGCTCGACCCGCACAAGGAGCGGAAGCTGACTGTCGTCGGGGCGAAGAAGATGGTGGTGTTCGACGATATGGAGCCGCGGGAGAAGTTGCGCATCTACGACAAGGGTGTGGACCGGCCTCCCGAGTACGGATCATACGGTGAGAGCCTCGCGATCCGGGAGGGAGACATCTTCATTCCCAAGATTCCCAATGTGGAGCCGCTCGCCGCCGAGCTGAGTCATTTTGTGCGGGTCGCGCGCGGCGCGGAGGCGCCGCGCGCGGGTGCCGAGGACGGCGTCCGCGTGGTGCGGGTGCTCGAAGCCGCGTCCCGCTCGCTGGCCGGGGGCGGCGCACCGGTGAGCCTATGAGCGCCAGGGCACAGCAGCCGGCCGACCTGCTCGTGGCCAAGGCGGCCGACCGCACGGCGCTCATCGGCGTCGTGGGTCTGGGCTACGTCGGGCTGCCGCTCGCGCTGGAGTTCGTGCGTGCGGGCTACCGC
>WNGM01000083.1_pt1 | contig 119838 bp, 112 predicted proteins | sample 5400571 | NCBI WGS metagenome assembly WNGM01 (sample SAMN13153378, study PRJNA577476) | soil metagenome | isolation source: 100 cm soil or saprolite under Garry oak tree replicate 2 | place: USA:California | collected 2016-06-15
CGGGCCGGCGCACCACGCCCTCATCGATCACCGCCCAAAGCAGCGGCGGGTCGTCACTGTCCAGTACGGCCTGGCGCTCCATTCGGGCCGTTACCCACTGATCGATCTGGTCTTCGGTTGTGCCGACCCGGGTGCTCAGTACCGCGCGGGCGTAGTCGGGTGTCTGGAGCAGGCCGGGCACCAGGACCAACTGGAACGTGCGGAGGGAGGTTGCTTCGGCTTCGTGTTGGGCGAAGGGGCGGAACCAGGAGGGGAACGGGGCGGTGCGCAGGTGCTCGTGCAGCCGGGCGAAGGTGCCGGTGGTGGCCAGCGCCTCGTCGCAGCGCTGGGCGAAGTCCAGGCGGGGCACCCGGCGCATGCTCTCGACCATGCCGACCAGGGACGGGCTGTAGTTGATCCGCGCGGCAAGCTCGTCCCGCGACATGCCCGCCCGGGCACGGGCGGCCTGGAGTTCGGCCGCGAACAGGGCTAACGCCGAGTGGTCATTGTCACGGGACGAGGCCATTTGTCACGCGTCCTCACATCAGCGTCGGGGATGACACGGGCCGGGCAGTGGCCGTTACTCCATGTCCAATGCTCTTCCAAAGCGTAGTGCGGCAGCGACACGCTGTGCGGGCAACCGCAACCGACGCGAACGGAGGGTCATGGCCGCCAACCTGCCTGCCGCTGCCGCGCCGGCCGTCACCGCACGGGTGTTCCCCGGTGAGGCCGGGCAGGTGCGGGCGGCGCGCCGGTTCCTGGCCGGGGTGCTTGACGGCTGCCCCGTCGCCGACGACGCGCTGGTGTGCGTGTCGGAACTGGCCACCAACGCGCTGCTGCACAGCAGGTCCGGGCGGCCGGGGGGCAGGTTCACCGTGTGCGTGCGGGTACGGGCGGCGAGCGTGCGGGCAGCGGTCGCGGACGAGGGCGGGCCGTGGGGGCAGCAGCGCGACTCCGGCGGGCAGAGCGGTCGCGGGCTGCTGATCGTCGGCGAACTGGCGGCCCGGTGGGGCCGGGAGGACGGGGCCGCCGGGCGGACCGTCTGGTTCGAGATCGACTGGTGACCGGGTTACCGGCTCGCCGAGGTCACGGTCCAGCCGAACGATACCCAGCCGAGCTTGCCGTTAGTGGTGGCCCGCACCGTCGGGTGGTAGATACCGGCGGCGCTCGGTGAGCCGGTGATCAGCCCTCCGGCGCTGATGCTGGTCCCCGCCGGCAGGCCGGTGGCGGAGAACTTCAAGGTCTGCCCGGTCACCGGGTCGGCGGGCGCCACCTGGACGTGGACGGCGCTGCCGGTCGCATCCTTCTGGAAGCCGGGGTCGAGCAGCGGGATCCGGGCGGGGTTGAGCTGGTCCAGGTCGGTGTTCCCGGTGGACTGGATGCCGCTCACCGTGCCGGTGCTGCTGTACTGCCAGAAGGCCCAGTTGACCCAGCCGGCCGGCAGCACGGGGCTGGTCTTGGAGGTGTAGTCGGGCACCCACAGCGGCAACTGGCGGAAGTTGGCCGCGCCGCCGGTGCAGGTCTGCCACCAGGACGCCGGCGCGTAGACGATCGGTTCCTGGCCGGTCTTGGCCCGGATCTCCGCGTCGAACCTGGTGATCCAGCTCACCATCGCGGCCTGGGTGAGCCCGTAGCACTCGGCGCCGTACGGGTTGTACTCGATGTCCAGCATGATCGGGGGCGGCGCGGTGCCCGCCTTGGCCAGGTAGGCCAGCAGGTAGTCCGCCTGTACGACGGGGCTGGCGCTGCTGCCGTTGCCGTTCGGGATGCCGAAGGCGTAGGCCATGGTGGACAGGCCATTGGACTTCGCGTGCGCGAGGTCCCGGAGCGCGTAGGGGTTCCGGTAGTACGCGCCCTCGGTGGCCTTGACCGCCGCGAACTGGATGCCGGCCGCCGCGACCTTGGCCCAGCCGATGGTGGCGCCGTTCGGGTGCTGGAACGAGGCGACGTCCACGCCCTGCAGGGCGCCGGGGATCGGGTCGGCCGGGCCGCCGCGGGCCGCCGCGGCGGCGAGCTGGCCGAGCACCTGCGGCGAGTGCGTGGCGCCGACGTTGTAGCGGTCCGGCCGCTGCGGCCCGGTGGCCGCCGGGCCGTGGACCCCCGCCGAGGCGGGCAGCGCGGCGAGCACGGCTGCGCCGAACGCGGCCGCCCCCGCCGTGATCCTGGCCGGCCGGCGGAACGCCGCTGCGCGCATGGGTGCCCCCTCGCATCGAGACCCGTTGCGGTGGTGACCATATACCTGGGCGAGGCGGCGAAACCGGCTAAGCGGGCAAACGTTGACCTTCTGGGAGGCCCGGAGCCGGGCGGCGGTGGGCCGGTCCGGCTACTTCAGCAGCCGGGACATGCGGCGGTCGGCGAGCGGCTTGCCGCCGGTCTGGCAGGTCGGGCAGTACTGCAGGGAGGAGTCGGCGAACGACACCTCCCGCACCGTGTCGCCGCAGACCGGGCACGGCTGGCCGGCCCGGCCGTGTACCCGCAGGCCGGACTTCTTCTCGGCCTTGAGGTCGGCGGCGGCCAGGCCCGCGCTCCGCTCGACCGCCTCGCGCAGGGATTCGGTCATCGCGGCGTAGAGGGCGGCGACCTCGTCCGGGGTCAGGCTGGAGGCCAGCTTGAACGGCGACATCTTCGCGGCGTGCAGCACCTCGTCGGAGTAGGCGTTGCCGACGCCCGCGATGATCTTCTGGTCCCGGAGCACGCCCTTGATCTGGGTACGGCGGCCGGCGAGCAGGCCGGCCAGCACGTCGACGGTGAAGTCCGCGGCCAGCGGGTCCGGGCCCAGCGAGGCGACGCCCGGCACCTGCTGCGGGTCGGTGACCAGGTACACCGCGAGCCGTTTCTTGGTGCCGGCCTCGGTCAGGTCGAACCCGGTGCCGTCGGTGAACCGGAGCCGGAACCCGAGCGGGCTCTTGCCCGGCTTGGGGCGCTGCTCGGGCAGGTCGTCCTTCCAGCGCAGCCAGCCGGCCCGGGCGAGGTGCATCACCAGGTGCAGCGGCTGCGGCCCGCTGATCACGTCGAGGAACTTGCCGTACCGGCCGGTGCCGCTGACCTTTTGGCCGGACAGCTCGCTCAGGTCCGGCCGGTAGGTCTTGAGCACCGAGATGGCCGTGCTCGCGGCCCAGTCGATCTCCGCACCCGTCGCGCGTTCCCGCAGGAAGATGGCGAGAGATTCGACCTCTGGCAGCTCCGGCACAGTATCGATTGTGCCGTCTGCCCCCCGGTGACCGGGACGCCGGGGCCATCATGATCCCCGGTGCGCCATTTAGTTGTTTGGTAAAAACTAACTTATAATTCAATTTGCTTCCGCTTGACGTTGCGGGAGCGTCCCCGTGAGCGGACCATGGAGCCTACAAGGACGAGAGGCCATGGACCAAGCAGAGTCTTCGCCCCTTGGGGGTCCACCGGATCCCCGGCAGCGGCGGGTACACGGCAACGAGCCGCTGCGCCGCTGCGGCGCGGACGCGAAACTGGACCACCCGGTCGTGGTCGGCTACGACGGGTCGCCGTCCAGCCGCAACGCGCTGGCCTATGCCGCCGGGGTGTCGCGGCGGCTGTCCCGGCCGCTGGTCATCGTGCACGTCACCCCCGGGGTCTACTGCGAGCCGCTGACCGGCCAGGTCATCGGCGCGCCCCGGGCGCGGGCGGAAACCGAACGGTGGGTCCGCAGCGAGCTTGCCGAGGTGTGCGACTGCCGTGGCGTGGACGTGCGGGTGATCATGCGGCACGGCAACGCGGCGCGGGAACTGTCGATGGCGGCGGACGAACTGAGCGCGGATGCCCTAGTCATAGGGGCACCAAGGCAGAAGTGGCACCAGGTGGCGGGGTCGGTCCCTGGATGGCTGGCTCGTCATGCGCGCTGTCCGGTCATCGTGGTGCCCTGAGCCAGGGTTGCCTTGAAGTAATAATGTCCTTCCCTTGCTGCTTGCTGCAGGCGCGCGGGTGGGGCGGTCGGAGGGTTACCTGGCCGCGGACAGGACTCCGCGTCCAGGCAACCCACCGGCCGCTTCGCCGGCTGGGGTTTCGTGGGACTCCACTGACAACCCTCGGCCCCGAGGCTCCGGATCGTGGGCGGGTCTGGTGGTCGTGGGGAGCCGTGCGGCTGAGCGGAAAAGAAAGCGAGAGGGGTTCCGGGGTGCTGGGGTCCGGGGGGCGCGCGCGGGAACCAGGAATCTGGGAATTGGGGGGGCGGGAACCGGGGCAGCGGACCGAAACCGTCGGACGTGGGGGTCCGGGGGGTCGCCCCCCGGGGATAGTCGCGGCCGTTGGGGAGTGTGGCCGAAGGCCACCGACCATGACGAGCCGGCTCGTGGGCGAGGAGGGATTTGAACCCTCACGTCCTTGCGGACACACGGACCTGAACCGTGCGCGTCTGCCGTTCCGCCACCCGCCCGGGCAACGAGTCAGGTTAGCACGTCCGCGCGCGCACCCTCACCGCCGATACCATCGGATGCGAGCAGGGGAAGGAGGTACCCGGTGGGAGTGCTGCAGCGCTTCGAGCGCAGGCTCGAAGGCATGGTAGAGGGTGCCTTCGCGCGGGCGTTCAAATCCGAAGTCGAACCGGTGGAGATCGCCAGCGCGGTTCAGCGTGAGATGGACGACCGCGCGGCGATCGTCGCGCAGGGCCGGACGCTGGTGCCGAACGACTTCGTCGTGGAGTTGTCCGACACCGACCACGAGCGCCTCGAGGTCTACGCGGACAACCTCGGCATCGAGCTGGCCACCCTGGCCCGCGAGCATGCCAAGGAGCAGGGGTACTCCTTCGTCGGGCCGGTGCGGATGCGCTTCGAGGGCGTGCCCGACCTGAAGACCGGCACGTTCCGGATCCGGTCGGGGGTCATTCGCGGCACCACGGTGGAGGGCGGCGAGATCCGCCGGCCAGCCAGCGACCTGCCGCGCCCGCCCGGTGCCTTCGCCGGCCGTCCCCGGCTGCTGGTGTCCGGCCCGGAGCCGGGCGGGGACGGCAGCATGCAGCGCACGTTCGAGCTGACGTCACCGGTGACCATGCTCGGCCGGGGAACCGACTGCGACCTGCGTCTCGTTGACCCTGGTGTATCCCGGCATCACGCTGAGCTGCGTGTCGAGGACGACGAAGTGGTATTGGTGGACCTTGGCTCAACCAATGGCACGTTCGTGAACAGTGAGCCGGTCCGGCGCGTGGCCCTCACCGACGGCACGCGGGTCACGCTCGGGCGGACCACCCTGGTGTTCCGGCGGGACGCCGCATACTGAATCCCTGGCGGGACAGGTACGGAAAGGCAGACAGCGTCTCGGTCACCCGAGGACACATGACCCGATGAGTAACCTCACCCTCTTGCTGATCAGGCTCGCATTCCTGGCGGTCCTGTGGTTGTTCGTCATCGCGGCGGTAGGTGTGGTGCGCACGGACCTGTTCGGCGCGTCCCGGCCGGGCCGCCAGCGGCGGCGCCAGCGCAAGCCGCCGCCGGCCAAGGCCCCCCGCCCGGCCAAGGCCGGGAGAACGGGCCGGGGGGGCCCGCAGCGACTGCTAGTGACGGCGGGCGGGCTGGCCGGTACCTCGATCGGGCTGACGGACCAGCAAATCACCATTGGCCGGGCAAATGACGCCACGCTGGTCCTGAACGACGACTACGCTTCGACGCGACACGCCAGGCTGTTCCCGCAAGACGGTCAGTGGATTGTTGAGGATCTCGGGTCGACCAACGGTACCTACCTCGACCGGCAGAAAGTGACCCAGCCGACTCCGGTACCCCCGGGCGTGCCGATCCGCATCGGCAAAACCGTCCTGGAACTTCGCAGATGACACTCGAACTCCGCTACGCGGTCCGCTCGGACGTAGGCCTCCTCCGTGAGGGAAACGAGGACTCGGCCTACGCGGGACCGCGCCTGCTCGCCGTGGCCGACGGCATGGGCGGCCACGCCGCCGGCGAGGTGGCCAGCGCCGTGGCGATCGCCGCGCTGACCGATCTCGACGACGACATGCCCGCGAGCGAGCTGCAGATCGCCCTGTCCTCTGCGGTGGCCCACGCCAACCAGATCCTGCACGACATGGTCAGCGCCGACCCGTCGATCGGGGGGATGGGCACCACGCTGACCGCCATGCTGTGGTCGGGCAACAAGGTGGCGCTGTGCCACATCGGCGACTCGCGTGCCTACGTCCTGTCCGGCGGCGAGCTCCAGCAGATCACGCACGACCACACCCTGGTCCAGTCGCTGGTGGACGACGGCCGGATCAGCCCGGACGAGGCCGCCACCCATCCGCAGCGATCCCTGCTGCTGCGCGCCCTGGACGGGACCTCGGAGGCCGAGCCGGACCTGTCGATCCTCGACGCGCGGGCCGGGGACCGGTTCCTGTTGTGCTCGGACGGGCTGTCCGGAGTGGTCAGCGAGGAGACGCTGCACCGGACGCTGGCGACCGTGCCGGAGCCCGAGGACGCCGTCCTGCAGCTTGTCGAGCTGGCCATCAGGGGCGGCGGGCCGGACAACATCACCTGCATCGTCGCCGACGTGGTGGACGGCGCGACCACGGCCCGGCCGCCCGGCAAGGGCTCCGTGCTGGCCGGCGCGGCCTCCAACGGCGGCAGGCCGGCGGTCCGCACCGACAGCCCGGCGACGCGGGCGTACCGGCTGGCGCAGACCGCGCCGCAGGCCCCCGTCGTGGTCGACCACGACGACCCCGCGCCCCGGATCGCGGAGGACGAGCAGGACACCGAGCCTGGTCGGCGCCGGTGGCCGATCGTCACCTCGATATTCGTGCTGCTGATCGTCCTGGTCATCGGCGGCGGTTACCTCGGCTGGCGGTACACCCAGGACCAGTACTACGTGGGGACCGACGGCGGCAACGTGGCCATCTTCCAAGGGATCAACCAGTCCGTCGCGGGAGTCCAGCTATCGCACGTGGCCGAGCGGACCAGCATCCCGCTGGCCGGGGTCCCGGCCCCGTACCAGGGGCAGATCAGGGCGACCGTAACCGCTACCAGCCGCAACAGCGCGCTGGCGATCGTGGCGAACATCCGCAGGCAATACGAGAACTGCCTGGCCGGCTACGCGGCCATGAGCAAGTACAACACGGACCTGGCCGCGTACAAGGCCGCCAAGGCCGCCTACCAGAAGAAGTGGCACGACCTCAAGCCGCATCGGCTGCCGAAGAACAGGGGCACCGTCAAGCCGCCTACGTTCACCGAGACCCGGCCGACGATCCCGGCGGGCTGCCCAGGCCAGTCGGCCACGGGCGGCACTTCATGAGCGCTCTGGGGGCGACCGGGAACGGGACGGGCACCACGGGGAGGGTGACCCCGTCGCCGACCCTGGCGGGGGCCGTGCTGCTGCCGCGCGGGCGGCGCGGCGCAGAACTGATCATGCTCGCGTTCTCCATCGCCGTGGTGCTGTTCGCCTACGCGAGCGTCGGGCTCGGCCTCAACGGCCATGTGCCGACCGGGCTGGCCACCTATGGCGTGCTGTTCGCGATCCTGATGCTCGCCGCGCACCTGGCCATCCGCAAGCTCGCCCCGTGGGCGGATCCGCTGATGCTGCCGCTCGCCGCGCTGCTGAACGGCCTGGGCCTGGTGATGATCTACCGGCTCCAGGAGTCGGGGCGGAACGGCAACCCGGGCACCGCCATCTCCACCATGAGCGCCTCGACCACCACGTTCCAGCTCATGTGGAGTGCCATCGGGGTGATCGCGTTCGTGGCCGTCCTCGTGGTGGTGCGCGAGCCGCGGATGCTGCAGCGCTACACCTATACGCTCGGCGCCATCGGGCTGGTGCTGGTCGCCCTCCCGGCGCTGCTGCCGTCAAGCATCAGCGAGGTGCCGGGAACGGGGGCGAAGATCCAGGTGGCCCTCGGCGGGTTCAGCATCCAGCCGGAGGAGTTCGCCAAGCTCGCGCTCGCCGTCTTCTTCGCCGGGTACCTGGTGGCCAAGCGGGACGTGCTCGCCCTGGCCGGCCGCCACATCCTCGGCATTGCACTGCCCCGGGCACGGGACATGGGGCCGGTGCTCATCGCCTGGGGAGCCAGCCTGCTCCTGCTGGTGTTCGAGAGCGACATCGGCACCTCGGCGCTGTTCTTCGGGCTGTTCCTGATCATGCTGTACGTGGCCACCCAGCGCACCTCGTGGCTGCTCATCGGGGCCACGCTGTTCCTGGCCGGCGCCCTCGCCGCCAGCAAGCTGGTCTCGCACGTGGGGATCCGGTTCAGCATCTGGATGCACCCGACTCTGTACGCCAACGTGTTCTGCGGGTCGCACAGCGTGCATGTCCCGTGCGTGCCGTCCTACCAGCTCGCCCAGGGCCTGTACGGCCTGGGCTCCGGCGGGCTGCTCGGCACCGGGCTGGGGCACGGGCAGCCGTACCTGACCCCGCTGGTGCAGAGCGACTTCATCATCACCGCGTTCGGCGAGGAACTCGGCCTGACCGGCCTGATGGCGCTGCTGCTGATCTACGGCCTGATCGTGCAGCGGGGGCTGCGCGCCGCGATGGCGGTGCGGGACCCGTTCGCCAAGCTGCTGGCCGGCGGTCTCGCGTTTGTGATCGCCCTGCAGGTCTTCGTTATCGTGGGCGGCGTGACCCAGCTCATCCCGCTCACCGGGATCACGACGCCCTTCCTGTCCCAGGGGGGGTCATCCCTGGTGGCGAGCTGGATGCTCATCGCGGTGCTGATGCGGGTCAGTGACACGGCCAGGCGGCCCGCCCCGCAGCCGATCCAGGACGAGGGAATGACGCAGGTGGTGAGGGGCGGATGAACCATGCCCTGCGCCGGGTCTCCCTCGCCTGCCTGGCGATGTTCCTGCTGCTGCTGGTGAACGCCAACTACGTGCAGGGGTTCGAGGCCGGGAAGCTGGCCAGCGGCCCGGGTAACGGGCGCACGTTCGCGCTGCAATACCAGTACCAGCGCGGGTCGATCATCACCGCGGACAACCAGCCGATCGCGGAGTCCAAGCACATCTCCGGCATCTACAGCTTCCAGCGCTCCTACCCGTCCGGGCCGGCGTACGCGCCGGTCACCGGTTACAACACCCCGTACGGCAACACGGGCATCGAGCGGGCGGAGGACCGGCTGCTGGCCGGCACCGACCCCCGGCTGGCCGTGCGCAACCTCATCGACCTGGTCACCGGGAAGCCCCGCAAGGGGGCGACGGTGCAGCTCACCATCAACTCCGCCGCCCAGCAGGCCGCCTACAAGGCGCTCAAGGCCGTCGGGCTGCCCGCCGGGGCCGTCGCCATCGACCCGTCCACCGGCGCCATCCTGGCGATGGCCTCCTACCCCTCGTTCAACCCGAACAGGCTGGCCACGCTGAACGGCAACGCGCTCAACAAGGCGGACCAGAAGTACGTCAACTCGCCGCAGCAGCCGCTGCTGAACCGGGCGATCAACGAGACCTTCCCGCCCGGCTCCACCTTCAAGATCGTGACCAGCTCCACGGCCTTCTCCACCGGGAAGTACACCCCGGACAGCCGCTACTACGCGCCCACCAACCTCAAGCTGCCCGGTACCACCAACCAGCTCATCAACTTCGACAACACGGCCTGCAACGACGGCAGCAACCCGAGCGGCACCGGGACGGTGCCGCTGATCTACGCGTTCACCGTGTCCTGCAACACGGTCTTCGGCGGCCTGGGCATGCACCTCGGCGGCACCGCGCTGCGCCAGCAGGCCAACGCGTTCGGGATGAACCGGGCCCTCCGGATCCCGCTGCTGGTCTCGCCGAGCAACTACCCGCCGGTGTCCAACCCGGACTTCACCGCGTACTCGGCGATCGGCCAGTACAACGACACGGTCACCCCGTTGCAGGAGGCGATGTTCGCGGCGGCGATCGCCAACCACGGCACGCTGATGCACCCCTACCTGGTGCAGAAGGTGATCGCACCGAACCTGACCCCGCTGGTCACCACCCAGCCCAGCGTGCTGAACCAGGCGGTCAGCGCGAATGTGGCCACCGACGTGAGCCGGATGATGTACGACGTGGTCAACCAGCCGTACGGCACCGCGCACGGCGTCGCGGCCGAGCTGCCCGGCATCAAGGTCGCGGCGAAGACCGGGACGGCGCAGAACGGGGCCAACAACACCGGCCTCGACGACGCCGTCTTCACCTGCTTCGCGCCGGCTATTGGCAACCCGGAGATAGCCGTCGGCGTCGTGGTAAAGGGCGGTGGTCTCGGCGCGGACGCCTCCGCCCCGATAGCGGTGCAGATCATCAAGGCATACATGAACTACCTGAACTCGTCGGCGAAGCGATGAGCGCCCCGGATCAGCGGTTGGCTACGACCCAGGACGGATACGACAAGTGCGAGACATGACACAGCCCCGCCTCCTCGGCGGCCGCTACGAGCTCGACGGCGTCGTCGGGCGCGGTGGCATGGCCGAGGTGTACCGGGCGCGGGATATCCGCCTGGACCGCATCGTCGCGGTGAAGACCCTGCGCGAGGACCTGGCCAGGGACCAGACGTTCCAGGCCAGGTTCCGCCGCGAGGCCCAGTCGGCCGCCTCGCTGAACCACCCGTCGGTCGTGGCGGTGTACGACACCGGTGAGGACAACACCGGCGGGTCGCACATCCCCTACATCGTCATGGAGTACGTGGACGGCCGCACCCTGCGCGACCTGCTCAGGGAAGACCGGCGGCTGCTGCCGGAACGGGCCCTGGAGATCACCGACGGGGTGCTGCGCGCCCTGGACTACAGCCACCGCAACGGGATCGTGCACCGCGACATCAAGCCCGGCAACGTGATGCTGACGCGGGGCGGCCAGGTCAAGGTGATGGACTTCGGCATCGCCCGTGCGGTCAGCGACGCCCAGGCCACCATGACGCAGACCGCGCAGGTCATCGGCACCGCCCAGTACCTGTCCCCGGAACAGGCCAGGGGCGAGAGGGTGGACGCGCGCAGCGACCTGTACTCGACCGGCTGCCTGCTGTACGAACTGCTCACCGGCCGGCCGCCGTTCCTCGGTGACTCGCCGGTCGCGATCGCCTACCAGCACGTGCGGGAGAACCCGGTGCCGCCGTCCCGGGTGGACCCGGAGGTGCCGCAGTGGGCGGACGCCATCGTGCTCCGGGCGATGGCCAAGGATCCCCGGGACCGTTACCAGTCCGCGGCGGAGATGCGGCAGGACATCCAGCGCGCCCTGCAGGGCGTCCCGGTCGCGGCGCCGCACACCGCCGCCTACGGGGCGGCGACCCAGCGGGTGGGCCCGGCCACCGCGATGGCGGGCATGCCCACCGGTGCGATGCCGGACTACCAGTACGGCGGGGACGACGGCTACCCGCCCGAGCCCACCGAGCGGCGCTGGCTGCCCATCGTGCTGTGGGTCGCCGGGGTGCTCCTGGTGCTTGGCGTGGTCATCGGCGTCGCCTACGCCATCCTGGGCGGCGGCAGCTCCGGCCACGCCGTGCCGCAGGTGAACGGGCAGACGCTTACCGCCGCCGAGCACGAGATCACCCAGGCCGGGCTGAAGTACACGGTGCAGAAGCAGCCCAGCGCCACGACTCCCAAGAACATCGTGATCAGCACCAACCCGCCCAACGGGAACGTCGTGCCCGCGGGCAGCATGGTCGTCCTCGTAGTGTCCAGCGGGCCGAGGCTGGTGACCGTGCCCCCGGTCAAGCACCAGCCGGTGACGCAGGCGGAGGCCACGCTGCGGGCCGCCGGGTTCCAGGTCACCGAGCAGACCGACAACAACTCGACCGCGCCGCCGAACACCGTGGTCAAGCAGGACCCGCCCGCGGGCTCGAAGGCCAAGTTCGGCAGCACCGTCACGATCTTCGTGTCGCCCGGCGGGTCCCTCGTGCCCGCCGTGGTCGGGGACAACTACCAGGTCGCGCTCGGCAAGCTGAGCAACGCCGGGTTCACCAACATCAACGTGGTGCACGTGACCAACCCGCAGGTCCCCAACGGCACGGTGGTGGGCCAGAACCCGCGCGCCGGGCGGCGGGAGCCCACCGGCACGGAGATCACCCTCAGCGTGGTGCAGAACGCCGCCACTCCCAGCCCGACGCCGACGTCGCCCTCGCCGACGCCGTCACCGACACCCTCGCCGACGCCCCCCGGGCATTAGCCACGCCGTCCTGGCGGCGGGCCGAAACGGGTCACGGCTGAGGAGGAGCCACGGCGCCGGGAAGCAACTAGTCTGGACGCAGTAGCACTTCAGGAGACGACCGTGCCCAAGTCCCGAACCAGAAGCAAGGCGGTCTACACGCCGCCAACCAGGACTGCCAGGTCCAAGGTGAGCCCCCGCTGGCTGGTTCCCACCATGCTCGGCTGCCTGCTGGTCGGGCTGGCCTGGATCGCGCTTTACTACATCACCGGCGGCACCCTGCCGATAGAAGCGCTCCAGGCGTGGAACCTGGCTGTCGGGTTCGCACTTATCATCGGCGGCGTCGCACTGTCCACGAGGTGGCGGTAAGCAGGCCCGCGAAGTGGCTGCCGAGTTCCGGGCGGCTCGCTGGCCCGGGCGGCCCAGCCCGGACGGCTCAGCCCGGGCTAGCTCAGTAGCTGGTGGTTGCGGGTAAGCACCGCGACGACCAGGACGGCCACGACCGCCACCGTCGCCCCGACCTGCACCAGGGTCCGGTGGCCGCGCGGCGCGTAGGCGTAGGCGGCGGTGAGCAGCCCGCCGGTGATCAGCCCGCCCACGTGGGCCTGCCAGGCGATGCCGGCCACCGCGAAGCTGATCACGAGGTTGAGCACGATCAGGAACACGATCGACCTTGAGTCCACCCGCAACCGCCGGGCCACCACGAACCAGGCGCCGAACAGCCCGAAGATCGCGCCGGACGCGCCGAGGCCCAGTTCGTTGACCGGGGCGAGCAGGTAGAACAGCACCGCGCCGCCCAGGGCGCTGAGCACGTACAGCGCGACGAACCGCAGCCGACCCAGCAGGCGCTCCAGCGCCGGGCCGACCAGGATCAGCGCCCACATGTTGAAGATGATGTGCAGCGGGCCGAACCCGCCGAAGCCATGTTCGTGCAGGAACGCCGAGGTGAGCAGCCGGTACTCCTGGCCCTGGGCGACCCCGACCACCCCGTGGATCGTCGGGTCGTAGGCGCTGCCGATCAGGGCCAGGTAGTCAATGATCTTCGGGTAGACCCATTCGACCAGGTAGAACGCCACGTTGAGGGCGACCAGGGTCCAGGTGACGACCGCGCCCGACGGCACGCGGCCGCCGAACGCCCCGGTGGGCTGCCGTACCGTCCGGCCGCCTTCCTTGATGCACTCCACGCACTGCTGGCCGACCGGCGCCGATCTCAGGCATTCCGGGCACGCAGGCCGGCCGCACCTGGTGCAGGACAGGTAGGTTTCCCGTCCCGCGTGCCGGTAGCAGGTGGGCACACCCGAGCCGCTCCCGGCATCGGGGGCTTGCTGGGTGGCCATGGGCTATCCCGCGGGTTCCTCGGTGATCTCCACCGACTCGATCACGACATCGGCCGCGGGCCGGTCCCTGGAGTCGGTCCGGGCGTGGCTGATCTTGTCCACGACCGTACTGCCTTCGAGGACCTCCCCGAAGATGGTGTGCTTGCCGGTGAGCCAGGGGGTGGGCACGGTGGTGATGAAGAACTGGGAGCCGTTGGTCCCCGGGCCGGCGTTCGCCATGGCCAGCAGGTACGGCCGGTTGAACGTCAGGTCGGGGTGGAACTCGTCACCGAACTGGTAGCCGGGGCCACCGGTGCCGGTGCCGAGCGGGTCGCCGCCCTGGATCATGAAGTCGGGGATGACCCGGTGGAAGATCGTTCCGTCGTAGAGCTTGTCCTTGGACGGGCGCCTGGTCCTGGGGTCGGTCCACTCGCGGGTGCCCTGGGACAGTTCGACGAAGTTACGAACGGTCTCGGGGGCATGGTCGGGGTAGAGCCGCAGGACTATCTCGCCCTGGTTGGTTCGCACGGTGGCGGTGAGATTTGTGGTCATGGCTGAATCCTGGCATGGCCCGGGTGCCGCCAGGGGCAGACCCTTTCATGATGGCGTCGCCTGAGCATACCCGCATATCGGGACCATGACGGCGAACCGCCCGCCGGGGGGTTGAGCCCCCCAGCGGGGGGAACTGAGTCAGGCGGGGAACCATATCTCGGGGAGGTCTCTAGTGTCCCTTCTGACAAAGTCGCAGGCCAGCAGGGCTAAGGGCAGGGCGAAGGCGCGCGCGGGCGCGGCCAGGGCCAGGGCACGGCGGCGGGCGCGGCGGGCCGCGGCACAGGCCAGGCCGCTGGCTGCCAGCGCCCGGACGACGGCCCGCAAGGGCATCCACCATGCCCGGATCTGGGCAGCGCCGCGCCTGGAGCGCACGGGGCACGCCCTGGAGGAGCAGGTGGCGCCCCGGATGGCCGGGATGCTGAGCGCGGCGGCCCGCCGGATCGAGCCGGTCCCGCCGCGGCGGCGCCGCCGCTGGCCGGTGCTGGCCGCCGGGCTGGTCGCCGCGGCCGGGCTGAGCGCCACCGCCGCGTACCTGCTGAAGCGCCGCGCCGCCGCCCATGGGCCCGAGTTCACGGCCCCGGACGACGCGGCCAGCACGACCATGCCGACCGAGGTGCCGAGCCACCTGGCCGCCAGCGACGCCAACGGGCGGGTGCGCACCGGCTGAGCCCGGCCGCGGCGCGCCGGCGCCACGCTGGGCCGACACCACGCTGAGCCCGGCACCACGCTGAGCCGGCGCTGGGCTGAGCCGGCGCCACGCTGGGGCGGCGCCTCGCTGAGCTGTCAGGGTGCTAGGGCACAATGCCGTTGTGCTGCTGCGTGAGCTGGTCCAGACGTCGGAAGCGGTCGCGGCCACGTCCGGGCGCACCGCCAAGATCACGGAGATCGCGGCGCTGCTGAGCCGGGCTGACCCCGGCGAGGTCCCGGTCGTGGTCGCGTTCCTTTCCGGGGAACTGCGGCAGCGCCAGATAGGCGTGGGCTACGCGTCCCTGGGAGACCTGTTCCGGCCGGGCTCCTCCGGGCCGCTGGGCCGCCCGGAGGAGCCGCCGGCCCCGGAAGCCGGACCGGCCCCGGAAGCCGGGCCGGCCCCGCCCGGCGCGGGCCCGGGCGGGGCCGCTCCGGCTGGCGCGGGCCCGCTCACCGTGGCCGAGACCGACGCCGTGTTCGAGGTGATCGGCCAGGTCACCGGGGCCGGTGCGCAGGCGGAGCGCAGGCGGCTGCTGGCGGGCCTGTTCGGCCGGGCCAGCGACGCCGAGCGGGAGTTCCTGGTCCGCCTGCTCGCGGGGGAACTGCACCAGGGTGCCCTGGAAGGCGTGATGACCGAGGCCGTGGCCCGCGCTGCCGGGGTCCCGGCCGGGGAGGTCCGCCGCGCCCACCTGCTGGCCGGGTCGCTGCCGCTGGTCGCCCAGGCCGCGCTGGCCGCCGCCCGGGTCCCCGCCCCGGGATCTGGGCCGGCCGCGGGCTCCGGGGCGGTCACGGGCTCCAGGCCGGCCGCGGGCTCCGGGGCGGTCACGGGCTCCGGGGCGGTCACGGAATCCGGGCCAGCCCCGGGATCCGGGCCAAAAGTGGGCCGGCCGCTGCGGCCGATGCTGGCGTCGTCGGCGGCCACCGTCGCCGACGCCTTCGCCCGCCTGTCGCCCGCCGTGGTCGAGTGGAAGCTCGACGGAATCCGGATCCAGGTGCACCGGACCGGGACCGACGTCGCCGTGTTCACCAGGACGCTCGACGACATCACCATCAGGGTGCCGGAGATCACCGAGGCGGTGCTGGCCCTGGACGTGCGGTCGGCGGTATTCGACGGGGAGGCCGTCGCGCTGGCGCCGGACGGGCGGCCGCGCCCGTTCCAGATCACCGCGAGCCGCACCGGCAGCCACATGGACGTCGCGCGGCAGCGCGCGGACACCCCGCTGACGCCGTTCTTCTTCGACGTGCTGCACCTGGACGGGACCGACCTGATCGACGAGCCCGCGCACGTCCGGCAGGCCAGGCTGGCGGCGGTGATGCCCGCGCACCTGCTGGTCCCGCGGCTGGTCACCGAGGACGTCGAGGCGGCCGGGGCGTTCTTCGCCGACGCGGTCGCCCGCGGTCACGAGGGGGTCGTGGTCAAGTCGCCGGACGCCAGGTACGCGGCCGGGCGGCGGGGCAGCGAGTGGATCAAGGTGAAGCCACGGCACACGCTGGACCTGGTGGTGCTCGCGGCCGAGTGGGGCCACGGCCGGCGCCGTGGCTGGCTGTCCAACCTGCACCTGGGCGCGCGCGACCCGGCCACCGGCGGCCTGGTCATGCTCGGCAAGACGTTCAAGGGGCTCACTGACGAGATGCTCACCTGGCAGACGAACCGGCTGCTCGAACTGGCCGACCCGCCCGGCTCGGGCCCGGCCGGTGACCGGAAAGACGCCTACGGCGTGCTGCGGGTACGGCCGGAACTGGTGGTGGAGATCGCGTTCGACGGGGTCCAGGGCAGCCCGCGCTACCCGGGCGGGGTGGCACTGCGGTTCGCCCGGGTGCTGCGGCACCGGCCGGACAAGCCCGCGGCGGAGGCGGACACGATCGGCTCCGTGCTCGCGCTGTGGACCGGTGACCAGGGCGGGGAGGACGGGTAGCCGCCGCTCCGGTCAGGCCTGGCCGAGCCCGGCCATCAGCGCCGCGGCGGCGCCGGTGCGGTCCGCTCCGCCCGCCAGGCCCGCCAGCAGTGCCAGCGCGAGCAACCTGGCGTCGTCGAACATGTCCAGGCCGGCCAGGTCGGCGGCGGCGTACCAGCCGAACTGGTGCGCCGCCTGGTCCGCCCGTGCCGCCCCGTCCCCATGAGCCGGTCTGTCGGCCAGGGCCACATACAGGTGATCGACGTGGACGTGCGCCTCGCCGAGATGGTTGTCGCCCGCGACCCGGTACTCGGCGATCCACCACGGCGGCGCGACCCGCCGTCCACGGTAGCCAGGCGGCACCGGCGCGGCCGGCGGGCCGACCAGCGTGACGGCCAGGCCGGTCTCCTCGGCCACCTCGCGCAACGCGGCCTCGGCGCAGGACTCCTCCGGCTCGACGTGGCCGCCCGGGATCATCATCCGGTGGAACCTCGGATGCCTGATCAGGCCGATCCGCCAGCCGCCGGGGTGCCGCCGGAACACGAACACGCTCGACGTCGGGTGCTTGAGGATCACCTGCCCCATCCTGGCAGGGCCCGCGGCCGCCCCGGCGGCGGGTTCCGCGCGGCCGGCAACCTGGTCATGTTCGGCGGCCGGGCCGCCCGTGCCCGCCCACTCCAGGGCACCTGGACCTGGGGACCCTGAAGCCGGGCTGTTTGTCATGGTTGGCCCAACCGGGGTCAGTTGGACTCGCCTGCTCAGGCGGCGGCGCTGCTCATCACGGCGGCCCACCGGGCATGAGCTTCCGGCAGGCCCGCTGCGCGGCCTGGAACACCGGCGAGCTGGGGCTGAAGCCAGCCGGTATGCGGGAGCTTATGCCCTGGGCGTTGACGACGGGATCCGGCATGGCCGTTATCCCGTGGGCGCGCATGCACGCGACGAACTTCAGGGCCTGGGCGGTGAACTGGCGCTGCTGCGCCGGGGTCAGCGGGGTGAACGGGTCCAGGTGCTCACAGGCCTTGTTAGCCGACACAAACTGGGGAGCGCCCTGGGTGAGGTGGTCTGCCGGGGTTATGAGGATGTTGCCTTTACTGTCGGGGTCGGGGAAATTCGGCACGCCGTGCGAGCGCATGCACTGCGAGAAGGCAAGCGCCTTCTGGTAGGCCGTCTGCGCTGCCTCGGCGGGCGGACTGCTGCCCCCGCACGCCGCGGCCACCAGGGCCGTCCCGGCCAGGGCGGCGGCCAGAAGACCCGCCCGCGGGCGGCCGCCGCTGCTACCGGAGCCGACGTTCATCTGGTCATCCTTACGGCTTGCATGGATGATGCTGCCGAGCATTATCATCGGCGGCGGACCTCAGCGGGCCGCGCGGATCGCATGTGAGTTGCATGTGAATACCCGCGCCGCCGCGCTGGCTGCTGTTCACCGGTCAGCAATCCCGGCCTGACCCTCGATGACAGTCCCTCCGCCGGGCGCTGCCCCAGCCAGCTGGCATCACCAAGCCGCAGATGACAGGCGGCCCCGCGGCCCTCCGCGATTAGCTTGCCTCAAGGGTGACTACCTGGCCGGGCGCCTGCCGGGCCGCCGCCGCATCCGCAGCGCACCCAGCACAAGGGCGCCGAGGAATACCACGATGCCGATGACCAACAGGTACAACAGGCCCTTCGCGACCACACCCACGATGCCCAGCACCATCGCCACGATCACCAACAGCAAAAACAGGGCAATCATCCGACCCTCCGCTCAGTCACGCTCAGCGGCGGGCCAGCCGCCGCTCCCCGCCGCCCCCCAGCTCGTAGGTCAGGCCATAGTGCTTAAAGACCGCCTCTTCATCGCCCGCCGGCAACTCGCCGTCGGTGCCGATCGACGGGGCGTCCTTCACCAGCTTCCTGCCGTAGCAGACCTTCACATACCCCGGGCCAACGGTCGCCTGGCCAAGCGGCACGAACACCAGCCGGTGCCGGGTCGGCATCCCGACCCTGACCGTGCCAAACGACGGCAGGTCGGTGCCGGTGTCCACGTAGACAGCCTCCAGCTCACCGATCTTGTGACCCTGGGCGTCCACCACGTCATGGCCGCGCCATTCCCGGATGTCGGCAGCCTCGAACACGCCAGCCTTCCTCCAACAGCGACACTGCGGCTCTGTTATGACCGTACCCCCGATGCCGCGTCGCACTCGCACACCGGCTGTCCGCGCGAGACGCACCGGGGCCGGTGGCACCATGACCGGGACGGTTAAGAAGCCAGCCGCGCCGCCGCGATCACCCCCGGCACCACCACCACCGTCATCGCCGACCTGACCCCTACCAGCTAGGCAGACCGGCAACGTGACACGGCATGTTGAGGTGAGACGAGCGGATTAGCTCGTGCCGTAGCGCCGCGCGTAACGAATGATCTGACGGCACAGCCGCGGTCACCCCGGCCGCCGCGTCGGTGCTGACCCAGATGGCCTCGCGGACCGCACGGGCGCGGTAGCCGGTCAGCGCGGTGCGGGCCATGCGCCAGGCCGCCCTGGGTGACGGCGGCAGGTGCCCGAGTTGGGTCATCATCCCGAGATCGTCACGGACGGCGATGTGCTCGCCGTGCCGCCCGTCGCGGTGGCGGAACACGTGCACCTGGCGCACGCTGAACGCCAGCCCGGTGGGCGCGAAGACGACGGGCCTGGCACCTGGCGGGAAGACCACGAAAGGCCCGGTCTGCCGCCCGCTCATCCGCACGTGCGCCATCGTCCGGCCGGCGTCGGCGGTGAGCTCGATGATCTCGAACGACAGGTCGCTGAAGGCCAGCCGCAGCCAGGCGCTCGTGGCCAGGAACCCGGGAATCCCGGGGGTCGCGCAGGCGGGCGGCTCGTCGGCCGCCATGTGGTTGACGTTGGCGGGATGGATGCACCGCGCCGCCAGCGCCACATCACCGGCTGCCAGCGCGGCGAAGTGCTGTTCGGCGAGGACAGCCGCCATTTCATTTGTTAGACTCATGGTCTAATCATTGGTGAGGGCGAGGGAAAGCGCAAGTGGGCCGGTCCGGAGAACCAGCGCGGCGGTTTCCGCGCCGCGAAGCGGCCGCGCGGCGGACCCGTACGGCCCTAGTGACCGCGGCGGCCGAGTTGTTCGTCGAGCGCGGGTACGCGGCGGCGACGATCGCCGCGATCGCCGAGCGGGCTGGGGTGGCGCGCCCGACCGTATTCACTTCGGTTCCCGGCGGGAAACCGGAGTTGCTGAAGCTCGCCCGTGACATGGCCATCGCCGGAGACGACGAGCCCGTGCCGGTGCCGGAGCGCGACTGGTTCCGCAGCGCCATGGCGCAGGACGATCCGGCAGAGCTGCTGGGGCTGCAGGCCGGGAACTACCGGATGATCCTCGATCGCGCGGCGGCGCTCGAGCTGGTCCTCATCACCGCGGCCGCCATCGATCCGGAGCTCCGGCCGCTGCTGGAGCAGGCCCGGGTCCAGCGCGCCATGGGGACCCGGCTGGTGGTGCGACGGCTGGTGGAGCTTCAGGCCGTGCCGCCCGGGCGGGCAGAGTCCGCCGCTGACACCATCTACGCTCTGGCCAGCCCCGAGGTGTACTCGCTGCTCGTCCGCGACCGTGGCTGGTCAGCGGACGACTATCAGCAGTGGCTCGCCGAGAAACTGATCACCGCTCTTGTCCCGGACAGGCTCCATGACAAAGGCTGACGCCCAGACCCCTCCCAAACCCAGCCAAATAGTCCGGTTTCCACGCAGGCTCTTAAAGGTTCGGGCTCGTGACCTGGTGTTTCGCGTGCAGACGGTGACGGTGCGGTCCGGACTTGATCATGACTGGGGCTCCCGGTAGGGGTTTGGGTGTTCTACGTCCAGCCTCTTCCAGGAGCCCTCGTGTCTTCCTATCTGCCTGCCATGGTTCCCGCAACCCAGGCCAGAGCCGGCGCCTGATCATCGAGGGGACCGCAGACCTGTGACAGGGGCCTGGACGCTTCAGCTCGCGGGTTGTTGCACGAGCCACCTGTAGAGGCGGTGCAGGCTTGGCCCGCTGAGAACGTGGCCGCCGGGCATCTCCTGGGCCTGCGCGCCGGGTATGTGCCGCAGGAGCCAGTCGGTGTGCGCGCGCGGGCAGAGGGCGTCATCTGGGCCGTACCAAACCGAGACCGGCACGCTGATGCCGGTGACGTCGAAGCCCCATGGCCGGGTGAAGGCGATGCCATCGTCGATGCAGCCGCCGATCCCGCCGGCGTAGGCGGCTTTGGTGCGGAACAGGTAACCGGGAGATCTGGTCTGCGCGGCCAGGACCGCACGATCGGATTCCGCCAGCTCGTACCCCTCCGCGACGGCCAGACCGCCGCTTTCGGCGGCCGCCACGGCATCGCGGGCGAGTTGCTCGACCAAGGGCCGGTAGGCGGCTTCCCCGGACCGGGCGCGGGTGAACTCCTCGACATTGCCCGGGGACATCCCCGCCAGCCAGTCCAGCCCCTCAGCGTCAAAGGGCGCAGGGCTGACCACGCTGGCGCAGCGGGTCACCCGGTCACCGATGCGCGCCGCGCACGCCAGCGCATGCGGGCCGCCCCCGGAGGCACCCCAGATCGCGAACCGGTCCCAGCCCAGGCGATCGAGCAGAACAGCCATGTCATCGGCGGCCTGTGCGACACTGCGGCCAGGCCGCCGGGTGGATGCGCCATAGCCCGGCCGGTCAGCGACCAGCACCCGGACACCCAGATCATCGAGCGGGCGCAGCCGGTCCGGAGCCAGGAACATCGTGCCAGGCATGCCGTAGTAGAACACGACCGGCGTCCCGCCTTCGGGACCGTAGAGACAGTAGGACAAGATACGCCCGTCAGCCAGCCGCAGCCGCCTCGCGTCGTACCCCCGCGGCGTAGCACCCAAAGGTGCGTTCTCACAAGCGCAGTGTGCCCCTACTAACACCCTTGTGGGGTGTTGGGGGCCTGGGCCTGGCCCGCTTTGACGGCCAGCGCCCAGTTCCCGGCCCCTGAGCGGTCCCAGCGGTGATGAATCCGGCCCATGCCGGAGTGCCTTGGCGATAGCATTGCGGTTGCTTTACCCGTCCAGAGCAGGCCCATCATCGTGGCTCTGTGCGTCGTCAAGCCGATCCGATGTCGGGTTGACATTGTCCGATAGCCAGGACGGATACCTGTCGGCAAGGGACAGTGAAGTGCCGGGTAGCCGCCGTATTTACGTTCACATCGGCGAGCCAAAGACGGGCACGTCGTTTCTGCAACATGCCTTGTGGAGTAACCGCGCCCGGCTTGCCGCCCAGGGAGTCGTGCTGCCGGGCTATAGCGACGGCGGTCATATCCGCGCGAGCCAGGATCTGCGGGAGGTTCAGTGGCAGCCCGGGGATCCGGCCGATCCGTGGACCGGTGAATGGGATGTCCTGACCGGCCAGGCGCTCCGTGCCCCGGACGCAGCCGTGATTTCGAACGAGTTGCTGGCGGCGTGTAACCCTCGGCAGGCCGATCGTGCCGTGCGATCGCTGCTACCGGCCGAGGTGCACATCATCTTGACCGTCCGTGATTTCGCGACCCTGCTGCCTGCCGAATGGCAGGAGACCGTCAAGTGCCGCAGAACCGTCCCGTGGGAACAGTGGCTCGACAGGGTCATCGATGCCGCGCCGGACCCGGACCGGCGCCGCCGGATGCGGTTCTGGACGGTGCATGACACGCTGGCCATCCTTCGCCTGTGGTCACGGGACATCCCATCGGACCAAGTCCATGTGATAACGCTGCCGCCGCAGGGCGGGACCAGTGAGCTCTGGCTACGATTTGCGTCCGTCCTGGGCATCGAGTCCAGCACGATCGACCTCCCTCAGCACCGCGAGAATCCCTCGCTCGGCCTCGCGGAAGCCGAGTTCCTGCGCCGGTTGAACGAAGCGCTGCCAGACCAGGTGCCGCGATGGTTCTATAACTGGAACATCAAGCGCATCCTCGCGAACGACGTGCTCAGCGCCCGGCCGCCGCGGGCGCGCCTGGTCTTGCCTCCGGGGCAGCAGGCCTGGGCCCGGGAACAATCAGAAATCCTCGTAGCAGGCCTGCACGACGCCAAGTACCAGATCGTCGGTGATCTGGCCGAACTGCTTCCGCCACCCGCGACAGAACGCTATGTCCCACCCACAAGATTGCCGGCCGAGCAGTTGCTTGACGTCGCCCTGCGCGCCACGGCGGCCCTGGCGGATCACCAGTACCGCGGGGACATCATCACCAGCAGCAGCGACCTCACAGTCGGCATGAACCCGGCCAGACGGCGGCCAGTCAGCCGGCTGGGATTGGCCATCTTGAAACGATCCCGGATCAAGCGGATGCTCTACCAGGCCAGCAACCGGCCAACGGTGCGGAACCTGCGTGTCCTCGTCTGGCGCATCCTCGCCCGCCCCGGGCGCCAAACGTCCGCCCGCGAAGGGTAAGGCAACGCGGGCAGCGGCCGGGCGGCTCCCCGGGGCAGGTTCAGCGCGGGCTGAGAAGGAGCGCGCAGCGCCCGGTCAGGCCGGCCTGGCGTACTGGGACCTGGCGGGCTGACCGGCCCGCCCCGGACAGCCGCCCGGCGAGCACGGGGACACCCCAGCCCGCCCCGCCCAGCACACACGCGGAGCATGGGTCACCCGGCCCGCCCCGGGCCGCTACCCGGCGGAGCACTAGCGAAGGGAGAAACGTGTGAGGATCACCAGGCCCCTCATCGGCACCGCCGTGGGCGGGGCCGTGCTGGGCGCCTCCCTGGCGCTCGGGCTGAGCATGGCCAGCGCCTCCACCTCCTCGACACCGGCGGCCCGCACGTCACACACGTCGTCCGCCGGGACCTCGGCGACGCCGGCCAGTCCCGCGGCCAGCCCGGCGCCGACCGCTTCGACGGCACCGCGGCCCAGGCCGGGCCACAAGTGCACGCACATGTCCGGGTCCGCCAGGTCCCCGGCCAGCATGCCCGCCTACTGATGGCACCTGGCACGAACTGATCCGCGGCGCTGCCGCGCGGCGGCGGGGACGGCCGGGCTGGTGGGCCGTCCCCGTCTCGCCGCGGCTCGCCGGGCCCGCGGGCCGTCCTCGCTCGCCGCAGCCGGCCGGGGCGGGGCCGCGCTGGCCGGCCTGGCGGCCCACACCGCTCGCCGCGGGCCGGTCCGGCTAACGGCCCGGCGCCGGCTGCTGCGGGATGAGCTGGTATTCGGCCGGGTCGAGCTGCCTGGTGGCCCGGCGGAACCCGATCGTGGTTCCCGGCCACAGCGTCGGGTTGCGGCCCGCGGCGTTGAGGTACCAGCTCACGCAGCCCCCGGTGGTCCACACGGTCGAGCCCATCCGCCGCTCGATGTCGTCGCACCAGGCCTGCTGGGCGCCCGGCCTGGTGTCCAGCGCGGCGGCGCCGGTCCGGTCCAGCGTGGCGAGGTAGTCGACGATGTAGTTGAGCTGGGATTCGATCATGTAGATCATCGAGTTGTGGCCGAGGCCCGTGTTGGGCCCGATCACCATGCACAGGTTCGGGAAGCCCGCGATCGTGGTGCCGCGCAGCGCGCGCATGTCACCGGCCCAGGACTGCGCCAGGCTGACCCCGTCCGCCCCGTAGAGCCGGTCGGCGATCGGCGCGTCCACCGCGTGGAACCCGGTGGCCAGGATGATCGCGTCCACCTCGCACGAGGTGCCGTCCTTCGCGGTCAGGGTGTTGCCATCCACCTTGGCCAGGCCGGACGCGACCACCTGCACGTTCGGCCGGCGCAGTGCCGGGTAGAAGTCGCTGGAGATCAGGATCCGCTTGCACCCCATCACGTAGTCCGGGGTGAGCTTGGCCCGCAGTTCGGGATCGGGCACGGACTTGGCCAGGTTGCGCAGCGCCATCCGCTGCGCCGCCTTCAAGATCGCCGGGCGCTTGGTGAAGCCGCCCACCAGCGATTCCCTGGAGATGTAGATGCCCAGGCGGGCCAGCCGCTGCGCCGCAGGGATCTGGCGGTACAGGCGCTTCTCGAAACCGGTGATCCGGCGGTCCCGGCGCGGCACGATCCAGGCGGGCGTGCGCTGGAACAGCACCAGGCGCTTCACCTCGGGCTGGATCTTGGGCACGATCTGGATCGCGGAGGCCCCGGTGCCGACCACCGCGACCCGCTTCCCCTCGAGGCCGTAGTCGTGGTTCCACCGGGCCGAGTGGAACACCTCACCACGGAAGTCGGCCAGCCCGGGGACGTCGGGCAGGGACGGCTCGGACAGCGGTCCCGAGGCACAGATGAGGACGTCGGCGGTGATCTCGCCGCGGCTGGTCCGCAGCCGCCAGCGCGCGGGCCCGGCCTCCCAGTCCGCCCGGGTCACATCGGTCCCGAAGACCACGTGGTCGCGCAGGCCATACTGGTCGGTGACGTCCTCCATGTAGCGCCAGATCTCCGGCTGCCTGGAGAAGCTGTGTGACCAGTCCGGGTTGGGCGCGAACGAGAACGAGTACAGGTGCGACGGCACGTCGCAGGCGCAGCCGGGGTAGGTGTTGTCGCGCCAGGTGCCACCGACCGCGGTGGCGCGCTCCAGGATGACGAAGTCGCTCCGGCCCGCCTGGCGCAGCCGGATGGCCGCGCCGATGCCGCCGAGGCCGGCGCCGATGATGGCCACCCGCACGTGCCCGGGCAGCGCCCCGCCCGGCCGGGCCGCGGCCTGCCCGTCGGCCTCGGGCCGCCCGGCGGCCTCGGCTCGGCCGTCGGCCCCGGCCGGCGTGCCGGTCCCCGCCTGCCCATGGCTCCCGGCCTGCTCGCCGGCCTGCGCCCATGCGGCGGCCCCGGCCCGCTCGGCCGCCGGCCCCGGCGCGGCCGCCCCGGCGCGGAACGGCGGGGTGGAGATGCCGGTGACGCGGTACCGGCGCGACGGATCCGGCTCGGAAAGCTCGCAGGCGGCCGAGCCTTCCGGCGTGGTCAGCTCGCCGCTCGCCCTGGCCGAGCCGAGCATCTCGTCCAGCCCTTCGTGTGCGTCGATGCGCCCGTACCAGTGGTAGCGGCCGTCGATGGGCTGGAAGTGGCCCCGCAACCGCACCTGGACGTCGAACCGCGACCGGCCCACCTCCAGCACCGCGGTTCCCTGGTAGCCGTTTGAGTCGCCGAGCCCGGCCATCTGGCCTCCTTGCTGGTTTCGCCGCCTGCCTGCCATCTTGACCGCGCGGGTCGTCCCGGGGCCAGCCTTGCCGGTCACCCGGGGCCCAGCCGCGCGCCCGGGCCGGGCACCGCGTGCAGCGGCGGGCGCGTCTCCGGGAACGGCTGGTCCGGGTCCACCACGATGCCTGCCGCGCGCAACATCCCCGCGATCGCCGCCCAGATGACCTGGGTGACGTATTCGACCACGGTGGCGCGGCTCATCGAGCGCCGCTGCAGCCACCACTCGCCGGTGCTCTGCACCAGGCCGGTCATGCCGTAGGCCCACGGCTCGGCACCGCCGGAGTCCAGTTCGTAGGCCCGCAGGTAGTCGCCGAGCACCGCGGTGAGCGCGGTGGCGATGAACTCCTTGTTCTGCTGGATGGAGTCCGGGCCGCTGGCGGTGTCGCTCCTGGCCTCGCGGGCCAGCAGCCAGTAGAGGTTCGGGTGCTCGTCGATCACCGCGAAGTACGCGCCGACCGCGTCCCGCACCCGGGACAGCGCCGGGCAGCCCGCCCGGATCGCCGGGATCAGCCGGTCGAGCAGGATCTCCGAGCCACGCTCGGCCAGCGCGTCCACCAGCGCGGACTTGTCCTGGAAGTACCGGTACAGGACGGGCTTGGTGACCCCCGCCTCGGCGGCCACGGCTTCCATCGGCAGGTCAGGACCCACCGTCTCGAGGACCCGCAGCGCCGCGTCCACGAACTCCCGCCGCCGCCGGGCCCGGTGGTCGCTCCACCGGTCCCTGCGGGCGTCCCCGCCCTTGACAGTCACGCTCACAGGGATGATGATACCAAAGGTAACTGTTACTTCAAGTTACAGTTTGACGGGAGGCGATCAGTGGTGACGAAGACCAGCGAGCTGCCCGCGCGGGCGGCCGGCACCACCGACAGGGAGCGGACCGCCGACCGCCTGCTGCGCTCGACGGCGGCCCGGTCCTACGACCCGGAACTCGACATCGACTGGTCCGCGCCACCGGAGGCAGGAAGGGTCTACCTGCCGGAACACCGCTCCACCCTGTACGGGACGCCGCTGTGGGACCGGCTCACCCCCGGCCAGCGCCGCGAACTCGGCAAGCACGAGGCCGCCAGCGTGGCCGGGTTCGGCATCTGGCTCGAGTGCATCCTGATGCGCCTGCTGGCGAAGCTGGCCTACGAGGGGGACCCGGCCACCCGGCACGTGCAGTACGCGCTCGCCGAGATGGCCGAGGAGTGCCGGCACTCCACGATGTTCGCCCGGCTGATCGAGTGGATGGGCGTCCCTTACTACCGGCCCCCGAGCCATGTGCACGCGCTGGGGCGGCTGCTCATCACCACCGCCCACGGGCCGGCCATGTGGGGGGCCATCCTGATCGGCGAGGAGATCACCGACCGGTTCCAGCGGGAGATGGTGGCCGACGACTCGATGCAGCCGATCGTGCAGATGGTGAACCGGATCCACATCCTGGAGGAGGCCAGGCACATCGGGTTCGCGCGCGCCGAGCTGACCCGCAGCGTGGCCAGGCTCCCCCTGTACGAGCTGCCCATCCAGCGCGGCGTCCTCGGCCGGATCGCGTTCATCGTGGCCCGGAACCTGATCAACCCCGAGGTCTACCGGTCGGTGGGGCTGGATCCGGCGCAGGCACGCCGGGCCGCGCTGGCGAACCCGGCCCACCACGAGACGATCCGTTATGGCGGGGAGAAGATCGTGGCGTTCCTGCGGGAGGCCGGCATGATCGGCCCGCCGGCCACCCGCCTGTGGCGCAAGGCCCACCTGATCGGCTAGCCCAGCGGGACCAGGCCTACCCGGGCCAGGCCCACCCGGGCCAGGCCCACCCGGGCCAGGCCCACCCGGGCCAGGCTCACCCGGCCCGGGAGGAGCTGTGCGCCTGGGTGAAGCTGTACCAGTTGCCCGAGTCGTCCCTGATGACCGCCTCGATGCCGTACGGGCGCACGGCCGGTTCCTGGACGAACTCGACGCCGCGGGCCGCGAGCGCGGCGTGGTCGCCCCGGCAGTCCGACGTCGCCAGCACCCCCGGGCTCAGCGCCCCCTTGGCCACCAGGGCGCGGACCTGCTCCGCGGTCGGCCCGTCGAGCATCGAATGAGCCGGGTCCATCAGCAGCAGTTCCTGTCCCGTGCTGCCCTGCGGGCGCACGGTCAGCCAGCGCATCCCGTTGTCCAGCTTGATGTCGCTGGTCAGCTCGCAGCCGAGCTTCTCGGTGTAGAAGTCCTTGGCCGAGTCCTGGTTCAGCACCCAGACCGAGACGAACGACACGCCCATGATCATGGCGACTCCCTCGTGATGTCCGTTGACGAGCCACCAGGTTAGGGCTGATCAGGGCCGGAACGCTTCTCCGAAATTGCGGAGCTGGGCGCGGCGGGCTCGGGCGGGGCCGGCAAGCCGGTCCGCCACATCAGGGCGAAGCAGCCGGGGATGGGCGCCGGGCCGCCGCGGCGGGCGGCTTCGGCCCGGTAGGCGGTCGGGGACTGGCCCATCAGGCCGGAGAACCGCGCGCTGAACGACCCCAGGCTGGTGAAACCCACCGCGTGGCAGATCTCGGTGACCGAGAGGTTCACCGAGCGGAGCAGCTCGCAGGCGCGCTCCACCCGCCGCCGGGTCCGGTACGCCCCCGGCGTCTCCCCGTAGGCGGCCCGGAACGCCCGGATGAAGTGGGCCGGCGAGTACCCGGCCGCGGCCGCCAGCGCCGGGATGCTCACCGGCTCGGCGTAGTCCCGGTCGATCCGGTCCCTGACCTGGCGCAGCATCCGCAGGGCGGACACGTCGGGGGCCGCGGTCACCGGGCTGACCCGCTCAGCGCCGCTGCCAGAGCGTCACCACGATGCCGCGGAACCGCCGCTCGGCGACCAGGGTGAACCCCCGCCGCAGCACCGCGCTCTCCTCGCGGAGCTGCGGAACCGGCAGCCGCGCCGAGGGCACCGCGCCGACCGCCCAGATCCGCGGGTACCGCGGCATCAGCGGGCCGACGGCCGGGAACGGCTTGTCGGTGCCGCGGAACGAGCCCGCCTGCTGCGGGGACTCGGCCATGGCGAAGTCCGCGGTCCTGGCGAAGTCCCCCGGGTAGCCGAGCCGCGCCTTGCGGAACAGGGTGCCGAAGAACAGCACGCCGTCGCCCGGGCGCGCGTTCGCGCCCACGTACGCCGACGGCCCGCCGAAGTCGAACAGGCGGCTGTCCGGGGTCCGGATCCGGTGCTGCGGGCCTAGCTGCAGCACCAGCGCGCACGCGCAGACGACCGCGCCGGGCACCCACAGCAGCCCCGGCCGGCCGGCCGCCCGGCCCAGCCACCGGCCGATCCGCCACATCCCGGTGCCGGCCAGCATGGCCGCCCCTGCCTCGCCGTACAGCACGTAACGGTCCACGTACAGCGGCCGGGCGACCAGCGATTCACCGAGCAGCACCAGGGCCGGGAGCACCACAAGCGGCGTGGCCACCGAGGGCAGCGAGACCCCGCCGCGCCACCAGGCGGGGGCATCCCCCGCGCCGGGGGCAGCCGGGGCGGGCCGCCGCCAGGCCCGGGCGGACGGCAGCACGGCGACCACGGCGCAGCCGAGCAGCAGCACCGCGGCCGCGGTGCTCACGCCGAAGTAGTCACGGAACAGCACCCGCAGGTCGGCGAGCCCGGGCCGGTTGATCCAGGTGACCGCGCCGTCCTCGCGGACGCTGATCAGCACGAGGGGCACGGCGAGCACCGCGCCCACGGCGGCCGCCAGCGCCCAGTGCCCCAGCACCCGCGGGCTCTGCCTGGCAATCAGGACCGTGACCGCGTGCGCCACCAGCATCAGCAGCGACAACTCGTTCAGGTAACCGGCCAGGGTCACCAGCGCGCCGTAGGCCAGCCACCAGCGCACCAGCCGCGGCCCCGCTGTCCCGGCCGCCTCGGCCTCCAGCGCGCGCACCAGGACCAGGGTGGCGCCGGTCACGCAGGCGACCACCATCGCGTAGGACCGCGCGGTCTGCGCGTAGAAGCTGATCACCGGGGTCAGCGCCATGACCAGCCCGGCGAACAGGCCGGCCCAGCCCGAGCCGGTCAGCCGCCTGGCGAGAACCGCGGTCATCGCCACGGCCGCGGTCATCGCCAGCACCGACGGGGTCCGCAGCACCGCGGGGCCGCTGCCCGCCGCGGCCCACCAGTGCATCAGCAGGTAGTAGAGCCCGTGCACCGCGTCCTGGTTGTTCAGCAGGTGCGCGAGGTCGCGCAGGCCGAGCAGCGCGGCCCAGCGGGTGGCCACCTCGTCGTTCCCCATGGACCCCTCGCGGGCCAGCCCCCACAGCCCGGCGCCCAGCATCACCGCGGCGGCGGCCCCGGTCGGCGCGAACCTGGCCGCCGCGTCCCGCCAGCCCCCGGCCCGCGGCGCGCCCCCCGTGGCCGCCGCCGGCGCGGCGCCCGTTATTTCATGTGCCCCGGCCTGCTCCGCGCCTGCCTCGGGCGGCGCGCCCGTCCGCGCCGGATCATCAGGGTGCGATACGACGTTGCCGTCCCCCGTTGTCCCGCCCGCCGGCGGGGGCACCGGGGCTGGCGTGCCGTCCGGCTCGGCCGGGGACGGTGCCGTGCCGCCCGGCCCGGCGGATGCCTGGCTCACGGCCCACCAGGCGGGTCCCCGAGTGACGCCTCGAAGGTCTCCCGCCACGTGGCCGGGGAGGTGAACTCCGCCGCGGCGGACCGGTACTCCCTGGCCAGCCTGGGCCAGTTCCTGATCAGCCGCAGATGCAGCACGGCGCTGCGCCTGGCGAGCGCCCGGAACTGCTTGCGGTCCCGCTGGTACCAGGCGGCGGTGGTGCCATCCGGTGCCGACACCACGGCGCTGTCCAGCCTGGCCAGCACCCACCAGGCCGCGTCCTGGTACGGCAGGGCCATCTGCGGGCGCTGGAACCTGCGCGGCTTGCGGACCTGGTGCAGCGTCCCGGCCGCGACCTTCGCCATCAGGTTCAGCTTGTTGGTCGGGGTGGTGTTCGTCTTGAGCTGGTCCGGGGCCTTGCGCCGGGCGGGCGGGAAGTCCTCGAGGTCGGCGGTCCCGCGCGCATCGGTGTACCCCTGGCGCAGTTCGCGCAGGGCCGCCATCTTCGTGCCGAGGTCGCGGTGCAGGTGGCCAGGCCCGGAGAGCACGTCCTCGATGGCGAGCAGCCGCAGCGCCGCCGTGGAGTACTGCATCGACAGCAGGTTCTGCAGTTGCCGCTCGCCGCTTTCCGCCATCAGCCGGCCGCCGCGCTTGAACGGCGAGTGCAGCAGCGCCACGATCACCCGGTTGCGGATGTGGTAGTACGCCTGCCAGTCCAGCGCGTCGTTCTTGTCCAGCCAGGGGATGTGCCACGCGGCCACCCCGGGCAGCGACACCGTCGGGTATCCCTTAGCGCCCGCGCGGACCGCGTACTCCGCGTCGTCCCACTTGATGAAGACCGGGATCGCCAGGCCCAGCTCCTTGATGATCTTCGTGGGAATCAGGCACATCCACCAGCCGTTGTAGTCGGCCTCGGCGCGGCGGTGCAGCCACGGGGTGTTGCGCAGGTTCCGGCGGCCGAAGTCGTGCCTGGCCTTGGTGTTCGGCGAGGTCTCCCACCACCACTTGCGGGGCGCGATGGACTCGGCGAACGCGTGCAGCACCGACCGGTCGTAGAGGCTGAACATGTGCCCGCCGACGATCGTCGGATTGCGCGCCAGGTCGGCGAACGTGGCCGCGCGCAGGATGCTCTCCGGCTCCAGGGTGATGTCATCGTCGAGGATCAGCAGGTAGTCGCTGTCCCCGGCGCGCACCGCCTCGTCCATGGACCGGGAGAACCCGCCGGAGCCGCCGATGTTGCCCTGCTCGATGATCCGCAGCTTGTCGCCGAGTCCCTTGGCCGAGTCGGCGAAGTCCGGGTGGTCGGCCACGCGCCTGGTGCCCTGGTCGATCACGTACACCGCGTCGATCAGGTCGAGCACCTCCGCCGAGGCGCCCAGGGTGCGCAGGTGCCCCACCATGAAGTCGGCCCGGTTGAACGTGGTGAAGCCGAGGCTGAGCCGCCCCGGCGGGGCCGGCTCGGCGGGCACGGCCCAGTCCGCCTTGATCACCGTGGTGCCCTCCGGGCCGGCCACGATGTCGAACCAGTACCAGCCGCCGTCGATGAACGGGGCCAGCGGCAGCGTCCGCTCCACCAACTCCGGCTCGCCCGGCTCCACCTGAATCGTCTCGACCGGGAAGCTGTGCCCCTTGGCCGCGGAACGGTACAGGATGATCGAGCACTCCCCGGCGACCCGCAGCCGCAGCGTCACCGAGTCCACGGTGGTCCACCGGCGCCAGTAGCTGGCCGGGAAGGCGTTGAAGTAGGTACCGAACGAGACCCGGCCGCCCTCGCTGATCGCCGCGCTGCGCCGGGGCAGGATCTCCTCGCCCGGGTGGGCCGGCAGGCCGACGCCGAACCTGATGACCGACTGGGTCTCGCCGGTCGCCACGCCCATCGCGGTGGGGGCCGGGGGGGCCGGGTCCCGGCTGCCGAGCGACTCGGCCAGCAGCTCGGCGGCGAGTTCGGCCGCGCCGCGCTCGGGGTTGGTCTCCACGTACAGCGGGACCACGTCGAGGTCCGCGCCGGGGAACACCACCCGCTGCACGACCCGCAGGCTGCGCCCGGCCGCGGCCGGGACCGGCGGCCCGGACGCGCCCTCCTTGGCGACCGACGGCAGGCCCGCCGTGGCGTCGTCAGTCATCGCTCCCCCCGAAGCTGCCCAGCGGCTGGTGGCCGGAGAAGAACGGCCGCACCCGGTTGTCGTACACGCTGAGCGCGGATCCGATGGCCATGTGCATGTCGAGGTACTTGTAGGTGCCCAGGCGACCGCCGAAGATCACGCCAGGCTCACCGGCCGCCATTTCCCGGTAAGCCAGCAGCCGTTCCCGGTCCTGCGGGGTGTTGATCGGGTAATACGGCTCGTCGCCGCGGTCGGCGAAGCGCGAGAACTCTCGCATGATCACTGTCTTGTCCTTCGGGTACCAATCGCGCTCGGGATGGAAGTGCCGGAACTCGTGGATGCGGGTGAACGGGATGTCGGAATCCGCGTAGTTCATCACGGGCGTTCCCTGGAAGTCCCCGGTCGGGAGCACCTCCATGTCGAAATCGAGGGTGCGCCAGCCCAGGTCACCGGCAGCGTAGCCGAAATACTCATCAAGCGGGCCGGTGTACACGACCGGGACGTTTCCCAGCAGGTCCGCGCGCACGCTGGCGAACTCGGTGTCCAGCCGCACCTCGATGCGCGGGTGGTCGAGCATCCGCTCCAGCCAGGCCGTGTAACCGTCGACCGGCAGCCCTTCGAATATGTCGCTGAAGTAGCGGTTGTTGAAGGTGTACCGGACCGGCAGCCGGGTGATGACCTCCGCGGGCAGGTCGGCGGGGTCGGTCTGCCACTGCTTGTACGTGTAGCCGCGGATGAACGCCTCGTACAGCGGGCGGCCGACCAGCGAGATGGCCTTTTGCTCGAGATTGGCCGCGGTGCCGGGCGGCACCTCGGCGGCCTGCTCGGCGATCAGGGCCCGCGCCTCGTCCGGGGACATCGCCGCGCCGAAGTACTCGCAAATGGTGCCCAGGTTGATCGGCATCGGGTACACCCGGCCCTTGTAGACCGAGAAGACGCGGTGCTGGTACCCGGTGAACCCGGTGAACCGGTTGGCGTACTCCCAGACCCGTGCGTTCGACGTGTGGAACAGGTGCGCGCCGTACCGGTGGATCTCGATGCCGGTTTCCGGTTCCTTCTCGCTGTAGGCGTTCCCGCCGATGTGCGGCCGGCGCTCCAGGATCAGCACCCGCAGGCCCAGGTCCCGGGCGCACCGCTCGGCGATGGTCAGCCCGAAGAAGCCGGATCCGGCGATGACGAGGTCCGCGCGCTCATTCATGGCCTCCCTCGCGGGCGCTTCGCTGGCTTCGGGAGGCGTGTCCTCGCCGCCGGGACACCGCAACGGCGCCTGGGGCGGCGTCGTGCCGGAGGCGCGCAGGCCAGCACCATGCGGCGTTCGGCCCGGCGGCTGCGGCGTGACACTCCCCACGGGTGACAGAGGATGCCTCACTGGCTCACCGGCAACCGCCGCCCCCCATGGTCGCCCTCCGCGGGCTCTGGCGCGGGCTGTTGCGGCCCGCGCCCGCGGGACAGGATCGGGCGGTACACCGCGCGGCGGACCCACCATGGGATCAGCCGGTAACCGCCGCGGATGACCACGTTGCGCAGGTACTGCGCGGGCGTGGTGAAGCCGCTTCGCCGGAATTCCCGTTGCAGCCGCAGTTCCGAGCGGAGCAGCCCGGTACCGCCGCGCCGTTTGAATGCCGTCTCCCCGACCCGGTAGTAGACCAGCGGCTCCGCCACATTGACCGGCCGCGCGCCGTTTTGCAGCATCCGGGCGAACAGCGCGTAGTCCTCCATGAGCTTCAGGTCCCCGTAGCCGCCCGCCGCAAGCACGGCGCGCCGCCGGTACACGACCGTGGGGTGGTTGAACGGGTCGTGCATCCGGGCGTACCTGGCGATCTTGCCGGCGCCGGTGGGCGGCACCCGCTGCCCGACGATCTCGTCGGTGTCACCGGAGAACTCAAGCAGCCCGGACCCGACGATGTCCGCGTCGGCCATCAGCGGCAGTTCCACCGCGAACCGGTGCGGCATGGCCACATCGTCGGCGTCCATCCGGGCGACCACGTCGTGCTGGCTCGCGGCCAGGCCGCGGTCCAGCGCGGGGCCCAGCCCGCCGTTGTGCGGCAGCGGGACGAACGTCACCGGCACCGGGCTGGTCGCGCACAGCTCATCGAGGCATTCGGCGAGTTCCGCCCGCACCGGCCCGTCCCGCACGATGATCACCTGGTCCGGCCGCACGGTCTGGTCGTGGACCGCGCTGCGGAACGCCCGGCGAAGGTAGTCGGGCCGGTCCCCGTCATAGACGGAGACCAGGAGCGAGAAGGGCTCATGCATAAGCAGAACTCGCCTTCCTTACCTATGAAATGCGTGCTTCGGTGAGCGGGACCGGCGCCAGTGGTCCCGAAGGCACGTTTCGAAGCATAGGCGGCTTGTCAGCTCTGTGCAGGTTTGTGCGCAGGTAGTCGCGTACCGCATTGGGCGCCCCCTCTCCTACGATAGCTTGTGAGCTGATTCGCCCGGCTGGTCGCGACGGCAGGCCATCTTGCCTGGTCAGCCCGTTATCACCCAGAATCCGCGAGGGGTTACGGAGTTGGCATCGCACCACACCGCTGAGGCCAGGGTCTTCCTGCACATCGGGGAGCCCAAGACCGGCACGACCTTCATCCAGCAGGTGATGTGGAGCAACCGCGCCGAGCTGGCCGCCCGGGGCGTCGCGCTGCCCGGGCACCACCCTCAAGATCACTTCCGGGCCAGCCAGGACCTGCGCGGCATCCCGAGGCTGCCCACCGACCCGGCGGGGTCCTGGACCGGCGAGTGGGAGATCCTGGCCAGCCAGGCCCGGCAGCCGGGCAGGACCGCGGTCATCTCGCACGAGCTGTTCAGCGCGGCGGACGCCGAGCAGGCCGCCCGGGCCGTGCGGTCGCTCCAGCCGGCCGAGGTGCACGTGGTGCTCACCGTCCGCGACATGGCGACGCTGCTGCCCGCCGAGTGGCAGGAGACCGTGAAGCACCGCAACGCCCGGAGCTGGGAGGACTGGCTGGGGGACGTGATCGACCGGGAATCGGCGGACGAGGACCGGCGCCAGTGGTGGTTCTGGCGGGTGCACGACTCGCTGGCGATCCTGCGGCTGTGGGCCGGGCATGTCCCCCCGGAGCGGATCCACGTGGTCACCAACCCGCCGCGCGGCTCGGCCACCGGCCTGCTGTGGGAGCGGTTCGCCGCCCTGCTCGGCATCGGCCCGGGCAGCGCGGACCTCAGCCGCGCCAGGCCGAACGCCTCGCTCGGCATGGCCGAGACCGAGTTCCTGCGGCGGCTGAACCAGGCGCTGCCCGCCCCGGACGTGGTCCCCGACTGGTTCTACATGTGGAACGTGAAGGAAACGGTCGCGCACCGGGCCTTCGCCGGCCGCCCGCGCGGCGGGCGCCTGGTGCTGCCCGCCGACCGGGACGCCTGGGCCAAGGAGCAGTCCGAGACCCTCATCGCCGGCCTGCGCGAGTCCGGCTACCACATCGCCGGCGACCTCGACGACCTGCGCCCGCAACAGGTCACCGAGCCCGCGTCCAGCCCCTCGGACCAGCCGGCCGAGGCGGTGCTCGACGCGGCGGTCCAGGCGGCCGCGGCCCTGGTGGTCGGCCAGTACCAGCGCGAATACCCGGCGGCCAGGCCGCAGGAGGGCCACGGCCGCGGGCTGGCCGGGCGGATCGAGTCGGCGGTGGCCGGCTCGCCGCGGTTCAAGCGGACCGTGCGCGAGTTCAGCAGCCGCTACGCCGCGGTGCGCCGCCTTCGGGTGCTGGCCTGGCGGGCGCTGGAGAAGACCCGGACGCGGGGACGCTGATGGCCCAGGCACCGAGGGTGACCGCGGTCGTGGTTACCTACAACCGGCGTGACCTGCTGCTTGAGTCGCTGGCCGCGGTGCTCGCGCAGACCCGGGCACCGGAGAAGGTGATCGCGGTGGACAACGCCTCGGAGGACGGCACCGCCGCCGCGGTCCGGGCCGCGTTTCCCGCCGTGCACCTGGCCGAGCTCAAGCGCAACTCCGGCGGGGCCGGCGGTTTCGCCGCTGGCATGGCGCTGGCCCTGGCCGACGGCGCGGACCTGATCTGGCTGATGGACGACGACACGGTGCCGGAACCTGGCGCGCTGAGCGCGCTGCTCGCCGCCCGGGACCGGATGCTGGCCCAGACGGGCCGCTCCCCGGCGCTGGTCGCCAGCCAGGTGCTGTGGACCGACGGGCGCGAGCACCCGATGAATACCCCGCGCCGCAAGCCGTTCGCGGCCAGGGCCGAGCGGCTGGCCGCCGCCGCCGTGGGCTGTGTGCCGGTCCGCTCCGCGTCGTTCGTGTCCATCCTGGTCGACGCGGCCGAGGCCAGGCGGCGCGGGCTGCCCAGGGCCGCCTATTTCCTGTGGAACGACGACTTCGAGTTCACCACCAGGCTGCTGCGCGGCAACACCGGCCTGCTCTGCCCGGCGAGCGTGGTGGTGCACAAGACCCAGACGTTCGGCTCGACCGACACCGACCCCGGGGAACGGTTCTTCTACGAGGTCAGGAACAAGATCTGGATGTTCCGGGACCGCGCGCCGCTGGCCCCGCTGGAGCGGCTCGCCTACGGCGGCTCCACGCTGCGCCGCTGGGCCCGCACCTTCGCCCGCTCCCACGACCGCCGCACCCTCCGGACGTCCCTGTTCCGCGGCATCTCCGCCGGGGTGCGCACCACCCCGCGCCCCACCCCCGAGGTCCTAGCCGACGCCGGCCTCCCGGTTCCGATGCCCGGCCAGGACTAGAACACCTCCAGTGACCCAGCCGTAGCTGTTGGTCAGCCGCGGACACCGAGCGCGGTCAGCAGGACTAGGACGAGCGTTACGTCGGCGAGCACCCCGTGCGCGACGACGACCGGGAGCGGGAAGTGCCGTTCGGCGGGCAGGGCCGCGGCCGCGCCGCCTGCCGTCGTGTCGCGCGCCACCTGCCCGGTCCTCGTGATCCCGCCGACGGAACTGGCGCAGGAGATGGACCGCCATCTGCACGCGCGGCTCATCAAGCACCGGGCACTCACTGCGCACAAGGACGAACTGAACCAGGCGAGCGGTCACCGGCGCTGAGCGCGTGGAAGTTACCTGGGGCCGTCACGCCGCGCGGCTGCGGCGCGTTACGGCTGGTGGAATCGCTTGACGAAGGACAGCGCCGGCCACGGCCGGCGACCCCAGGCCAGCATCCGGCCGCGGAGGATCTCTGGCCATTGCGACCGGCGGCTGTAGAAGACCAGCAGGCACGCCACGGGGTCGGCCGACAGCACCACATCTGGCCGTCGCAGTTCATCGACGATGCTGAACCGGCCGTCGCGGAACACCCAGAAGTGGGTAGTCCCGCCCCGAATGCGAAGCTCGTATGTCGCGCTGTGCCCCGCTGCGGTGGCGGGGTTCACCCAGCCCGGCAGAATCGCCGCGATCCCGTCGAGTATGAGACGGGCGTGCGCGGGATCGATCGTCCACGGATGACCGAGCGCCCGCGCGATGTCACGGCCATGAATCTCGAATTCGCCGAGCAGAATGCCGAGCGCCGCGTCGGCGGCGACCTTGGCTCCGCCGTGGAATGTGAACTCAGGCGCCTGGGAGCCGAACGAGCTTACCTCGGCGAAGAGTTCGGCGAGTTCTGCCCGCAGTTGGCTGGCTAGGACCGTCACGTCGAGCGAGCCCGTTCCGGCGATTTCTTCGTCATTCAGCGCGGCGAGGTGAGGGGCCGCGTCTACCCACCGGCCGGTCTGTCTGGCACCGGCCGTGTAACGTGGGGTGACCGTCACGACATGGGCGAACGCCTGCCGGGCCGTCCATTTCGGTGAATCAGGCACCCGGACGTTGAGGTCGGGCGCGTTCACCACCATCGTTACCAAGCGCTCGCAGGCGTTCTCGATCGCGTGCTGCAGGTCGCTGCGTTGTTGTGTGTCGATCACGGGGCCCTCCATCCACGTCCAGCTCTGCCCACGACCGGGCAACGACTACTCCGGTGCCGGAGTAGTCCTGTCTTGTTTTACTCCGGTACCGGAGTACAGTCAAGGGGTGGCTGCCTCACGACGCGGTACCGACGTCCCAACTACCTCCTACGCCGTGCTCGGCATGCTCGCGCTCCGGCCGTGGTCGGCGTATGAGCTCAACAAGCAGCTGCGCCGCAGCCTCGCCTACTGCTGGCCGAAAACCCAGAGCGTGCTCTACGACGAACCGAAGCGGCTGGCCGCGCTCGGCTGGGCACGGTCGCGCAGCGAGCACGCGGGCCGCCGCACGCGCACTGTCTACGAGATCACCCCGGCTGGCAGGGAGGCGCTGCGTGAATGGCTGGCGACCGAGCCCGCCGAGCCGCGTTTTGAGATCGAGACGATGCTTCGCCTCCTGTTCGCCGATCAGGGCTCGAAAGAGGATGTCCTGGCAGCGGTGCGGTCGATGGCGGACTGGGCTGCCGCACAAGGCCGCACCGGCTTGCAGCAGTGCGAGGAGTACCTCGCTGACGGCGGGCCATTCCCGCAGCGGCTGCACATCATCGCCCCATTCGCGCTGTTGGTCGCGAGCCTGTGCGAGACGCTGATCGCGTGGAGTGACCAGGTCTGCCGCGACATCGAGGACTGGCCGGGCACCAAGGACATTGGGATGACAAGCGCCGCTCGCAAGCAAATCGAAGAGGCGCGCGACATTGCCGTGCGGAACCTGGCGCGATGAAGCCAGGGGCCGCGTGCTAACCGGCCATTACTCCGGGGGTGGCTGCTCCGCGGTCGCCGGCGCGCCGTGTGACGGACGGCCCGCCCCGCGCAGGCTCAGCAGGGTGGCTGCCCCGAGCACCCCTGCGGGCACGAGCGTGATCACCGCGGGCAATTCGTATCTCCATGAATACTGGTAGACGTCCGGGGCGAACAGGACGAATATCGCGGTGCCGGTGAACAGCAGGCAGGCTAGCCCGAGCAGGCGGGTGCGGGCCGGCAGGCGGCGCCGCAGCAGCACGAGCGAGCCGGCCAGGCCGGCCAGCGTGCACAGGACCAGCAGCGGGCCGGGGGTGTAGCCGCCGTCGAGCTGATAGGCCCGCAGGAACTTGGCGAGCGGCAGGTCCACCTGGGCCGGGCCGCCGTAGCCGGGCCTCAGCGTGCTCGCGTGGAACGCGCCGAACGCCTGCCGCTGCACGCCGACGACGATCGGGCCGCCGGGACGGACCAGCAGGTCGCTGACCGGCGCCACCCGCTTCTGCACGGCTTGCTGGGCCAGCATGCAGTTTTGCGGGCTATACGATCCGGCGGCGCACACGTTGACCCACGGCGGATAGGCCGGGTAGCCGGCCTGGAACTGCCAGCGCCCGAGCGGCGTGACCCCGGCGGTTTCCTCCCGGGTCAGGGCGAACAGCCGGACCGAGTCCCGGGCGATCGAGCCGAGCACGCGCAGCTCCTGCTGGCCTAGCACGGCGGTGGTCAGGTCGTTGATCAGCCCGCGCTTGACGTTGCGCGGGAGGGAGGGGGTGAACAGCGGGGACTGGCCGGAGTGCTCCAGCCAGTCCGGGCCCAGGGCCTGCTGGGCCGGCGTCGGGCACAACCGCTTGGCGGCCGGCGGCACCTGGAGCGTGGCGCAGTCTGCCGCGGCCATCAGCCGGCCGGTGAGGGTCTGGTGCCGGGCCAGCCAGAAATGCCCGTCGCGGGCGTACGAGGCGCCGCAGTAGCCCAGGATCAGCACACCGAAGGCCAGCACCAGGGCCACCGAACCGCTCAGCACCCGGCGCCAGCCGCCGCCCACGGCGAGCACGTAGATCAGCGCGGGCGCGACCAGAATCACGCCCAGTTGCATGACGGTCGCCGACGCGGCGAGGACCAGGCCCCCGGCCGTGGCGAACGGCACCGTCACCACCGGCCGCCAGAGCAGCACCGCCAGGCCCGCGACCACGATCGCCTCGAACAAGACGTCGGGCATGATCGTCTGTTCCATCTGCACCTGGTAGGCGTCGAGCAGCACCGGCGCGGTGGTGAGGGCGGCCGCCCAGCGGGGCACACCGCGGCGCAGTAGCACGACGTACACGGTGACGGCCATGGCCAGGCCGAGCAGGTGCTGGAGTACCGCCACCGTGCCCAGGTCGCCGACGGCCAGGACGATCTTCAGGGCCACCGTGTAGCCGAACGGCTCGGAGCCGGGCGACGCGCCGTAGAGGTATTTGAGCGTGTCGACGTAGATCAGCGCGGGGCGACGGCCAGGGCCCGCAGCACCAGCCCGGCGGCCAGCAGCGCGGCGGCCAGCCAGTGCCGGCGCAGCCCGGCAAGCGCCCGGGCGAGCGGGGGCCGCCGCGGCCCGGCGCCGGTGGTGGCCGACGGGGCCGGCGTGGTGCCAGGGGCAGGCGTGGCATCCGGGTCCGGCGCGGTATCCGGGGCCAGCGCGGTATCCGGGGCCGGCGCGACCGAGGGGCCGCCGGAGGAAGCGGAGGGCGCAGCGGCCGGCGGCTCGGTGGCCGACGGCTCGGTGGCCGGCCGCGGATCCGCAGGGTTTGGCGCGTCCGGCGGGGTGTCTTCGGGCTGGGCGTCTTCGGGCGGGGCGTCCGGCGGCGGGCTGGCCGGCCTGCGCCGGGCGAACGCCGCGCCCACGCGCGTCGCGATGTTCGGGCCGGTCATGCCGCCAACGAAGGTCGCAGGGCCGCCGGGCGCGCCGGGCACCGCGACAGCGGTGGGGACCCGCGCCGGGCGGCGGTTTTCCTGGCTGCACGGGGCAGCATTCCTGGCTCCTTGGAAGACAGACGGCGAGGTCACCATTGTGCCTGGCTGGCCGAGTCGGGGGCCACTTATCCCCTTTTTCGCCACGGCACCGCCGCCGGGGCCGGTCGTTTCGCTCCGGCCGGCGGAGATTTTGCCGAGTTGTGGAGCGGCCTATATGACATAGCCGCAGATCATGACGGTTCCGCCGGGCCGGCGGGGGCAGGATTGGCGCATGGGTTCGCCCTTCCGCTATTCGCGGCGAGCCTTCATCGGCATGGCCGCCGGCGCGGCCGCCGGCGCGGCCGCCATCCCGGCGGTGACGGCTGGCTGCCAGTCCGCCGGGCCGGGCGGCACGTCCCCGGGCGCCGGGCCCGCTCCGTCGCGGCGCGGGCCGGTGCCGGAGAACTCGCTGCCCGGTGACCCGCACTGGGACATCAGGCACCTGGGCCCCGCCGACGCGATGCTCGGCTACGCCGGCCGGGCCAGCGTGCTGCCCGGCGAGCCGATCACGCTGTACGCGTCCACGACCGCGCGCTCGTTCACGGTCAGCGCGTTCCGGATGGGCTGGTACGCCGGTGACCTGGCCCGGCGGGTGTGGCGGTCGGGCACCGTGACCGGGCACCGGCAGCGCAGGCCGGAGGTGCTCAGGCCGGCCCGCACGGTGGAGGCGCGCTGGGAACCGTCCCTCACCATCCCCACGCATGACTGGCCGGAGGGCAGCTACCTGCTGCGGATGGACTCGGAGGAAGGCGCGCAGCGGTTCGCGCCGGTCACCGTGCGGTCGGCGAAGACCGCCGGGAAGACCGTGATCAAGAACTCGGTGGAGACCTGGCAGGCATACAACCTGTGGGGCGGCTACAACCTGTACAACGGGCCAGGCGGTGCCACCGACTACAACAACCGCTCGCTGGCGGTCAGCCTGGACCGGCCCTACGACCGGCAGGGCGCCTTCATGTTCCTCTACCACGAGCGGAAGCTGGTCGAGCTGGCCGAACGGCTCGGCCTGCCGCTGGCCTACGTCACCAGCATGGACATCGAGGCGGACCCGCACCTGCTGGACGGGGCCAGTGCGCTGTTCTCGCTCGGTCACGACGAATACTGGTCACCGCCGGAGCGGGCCAGCGTCACGGCCGCCAGGGACGCCGGGGTGAACATCGCGTTCCTCGGTGCGAACTGCATGTTCCGGCGGACCCGGCTGGCCAGCACCCGGCTGGGCCCACGGCGGCTGGTCATCTGCTACAAGACGAGCTACCCGCAGGATCCGGAGTACGGGAAGCACAACGCGTTGGTCACCAGCGACTGGCGGGAGCCGCCGCACCCCGACCCCGAGTCGTCGCTGACCGGCACCCTGTATGAGTCCAATCCCGTGTCCGCCGCCTATGTGGTCGCCGCCCCGGGCGCCTGGATGTTCACCGGGACGGGGGTGCGGAAGGGCACCAGGTTCCGCGGCCTGGTGGGCATCGAATACGACCGGGTCAACCCGCGCTTCCCGGTCGAGCGGCCCATCGAGATCCTCTCCCACTCGCCGGTGACCTGCCGGGGCGTGCACAGCTACGCCGACTCGGCGTACTACACCCACCGCGGCGGCGCCGGGGTGTTCAACGCGGGGACGATGCGCTGGGTGGCGTCGTTCGGCGGCCCCTACGGCTTCGGCATGAACCGGGAGACCGGCGAGTTCACCCGGCGCGTCACGGCGAACCTGCTGCGCGGCTTCGCCGACGGCCCGGCGGCGGCCAAGCACCCGGCGCACGACAACCTGGCCGCGATGCACGAGTGGGCCGGCGACCCCATCGCCGCACACCACAACCTCTGGCCGCCGATCGTGCTTTAGGCGGGGCCCGGACCCTGACACGGCCGACGCCCTCCACAGCCGCGGCGGCCCGCCAAGCCGATCGTGCATTGAGCCCGGCGGCCGAGAGGGCCGGTCAGGGTGCCTGCGGCAGCTTGACCGAGCCGCGCTTGGCGGCCGGGGCCGACGGCGGCGGCACGACCGGCCCGATGTCGCCGTCCGGCGCCTCGTCGAGGTCCACGATCACCGGGGCGTGGTCGCTGGGCCCGGTGCCCTTGCGGGCCTGCCGGTCCACCCATGCCGCGCGCACCCGGCCGGACACCGGGGCGCTGGCCAGCACCAGGTCGATCCGCATGCCCAGGTCCTGGTGGAACATCCCGGCCCGGTAGTCCCAGTAGGTGAACACCCGCTCGGCAGGCCAGCGGTCACGCACGACGTCGTTCAGGCCGAGCGCCTCCAGGCTGGCCAGTGCCTCCCGCTCCGGCGGCGTCACGTGGGTCTGCCCGATATAGGCGTCCGGGTCGAACACGTCGGCGTCGGCCGGCGCGATGTTCATGTCCCCGCACACCATGACGGCCTCCGGGCCGGCCCCGACCTGCTCCTTCAGCGCCGCCAGCCAGGCAAGCTTGTAGTGGTAGTGGTCGGAGTCCGGGGTCCGCCCGTTGGGCACATAGACCGAGTGCACCCGTACCCCGGCGCAGGTGGCGGAGACCGCGCGCGCCTCCGGGCCGGGGAACCCCGGCCCGCCGGGGATGCCCCGGACCACGTCATCGAGGCCCACCCGGGACAGGATCGCCACGCCGTTCCACTGTGCCTGGCCGTACAGGGCGACCGCGTAGCCGCGGCGGTCGAGCTCACCGCCGAGCAGTTCGGTGAACGCCCCGTCGGCGAGCTTGGTCTCCTGGAGGCAGACGACATCGGGCCGCCGCTGATCCAGCCATGGCAGCAGCCGCAGCACCCGTTGCTTGACTGAGTTCACGTTCCAGGTCGCTACCCGCACCGGGCCTACGGTAGCCGCCCTCGCCGACATCCCACACCCCCGTCCGGACGTTGCCCGCCCGGCGGTCCCGGCCGGCGCGGACCGGTCCGCCGAAAATTACCCGGCCCGCGGATGTCCGGCACCGGCGGACGGCTCCGACGTTCCTGATAGCGGCACCGCTACGGTGCCGGGAGAGAGGAGACGAGGATGAAGTACATGATCTTGCTGTACGGCTCGCAGCAGGACTACGACGCCCTGACCGGCAAGGCAGCGCCGGGCAAGCCGGCCTGGGCCCCGGCGGACTTCGCGGCGATGGGCTCGTTCATGGCGGAGTTCAGCAAGGGCCTGACCGAGTCCGGGGAACTGGTGGAGACCCGTGGCCTGACCGCCCCGGTGCACGCCAGGCAGCTCAAGCTCGTCAGCGGGGCACCGGTGGTGACGGACGGGCCCTACGCGGAAACCCAGGAGGTGCTGGCCGGCTACTGGGTCGTGGACTGCGAGAGCTTCGACCGGGCGACGCAGATCGCCGGCCGGCTGGTGAACTGCCCGGGCCCGGCCGGTGCCGCCGCGGACGCGGTGGTGGACGTGCGGCCGATCGCCGACTCCCGCGGCGAGCTGGAGCTCTGACCGCCGCATGCCCGGCGGCCACGGAACCGAGGACCTGCTGCGCCGGCTGGCGCCGCAGGTCCTCGGCGCGGTGGTGCGGCGCTACGGGCACTTCGGCACAGCCGAGGACGCGGTGCAGGAGGCATTGCTCGCCGCCTCGGTGCAGTGGCCGGCCGACGGCGTCCCCGCCGATCCGCGCGGCTGGCTGATCACGGTTGCCGCGCGGCGGCTGACCGACCTGCTGCGCAGCGAGCAGGCCCGGCAGCGGCGCGAGGACACGGTGGCCCAGTGGGCGCTGCCCGGGCGGTGGGTGGTGCCCGCGGCCGACGCCGAGGATGCCGCGCCCGCCGGGGACGACACCCTGATCCTGCTGTTCCTGTGCTGCCACCCGGCGCTGTCCACGGCCTCGCAGGTAGCGCTGACGCTGCGCGCGGTCGGCGGCCTGGCCACGGCGGAGATCGCCCGGGCGTTCCTGGTGCCCGAAGCGACGATGACCCGGCGGATCAGCCGGGCCAAGCAGGGCATCAGGGCCAGCGGCGTGCCGTTCGGCATGCCCGCGCCCGCCGAGCGGGCGGACCGGCTCGCCGCGGTGCTGCACGTGCTCTACCTGATCTTCAACGAGGGATACGCCAGCACCTCAGGGCCGGACCTGCAGCGCGTGGAGCTGGCGGCGGAAGCGATCCGGCTGGCCCGGCTGCTGCACCGGCTGCTGCCCGGCGACGGGGAGGTGACCGGGCTGCTCGCGCTGATGCTGCTCACCGACGCGCGCCGGCCCGCACGGACCGGGCCGGACGGTGAGCTGGTGCCCATGGCCGAGCAGGACCGGAGCCGGTGGGACGCGCCCGCCATCGCGGAGGGGGTGGCGCTGATCACCGGCGCGCTGCCCCGCGGCACGACCGGCCCCTACCAGCTCCAGGCCGCGATCGCCGCGGTCCATGACGAGGCGCCCAGCGCCGAGGCGACCGACTGGCCGCAGATCATGGCGCTGTATGAGGTGCTGCTCCGGATCTCGGACAACCCGGTGGTGTCGTTGAACCACGCCGTCGCGGTGGCCATGGTCCGCGGCCCGCGGGCCGGGCTTGACCTGCTGGCACGGCTCGAATCCGACGAGCGGATCGCCGGGGACCACCGGTTCCACGCGGTCCGCGGGCACCTCCTGGAGATGGCCGGGGACCTGTCCGGGGCCCGGGACTGCTACCAGGCCGCGGCCCGGCGGGCGATGAGCCTGCCGCAGCAGCGTTACCTGCAGGCCCGGGCCAGCCGCCTGGCGGGCGAGCGGCAAGCGCCGTCATGATCATGGTGATGCGGCCCATCCGATGGCAGGCGCATGCCCGCCGCCAGTTCAGCGGCGCAGCGGCGACCCGAACCTGAGCTTGTTCCCGTCGGGGTCGATGAATCCCAGCCTAGGCCGCACCTTCGTCTCGCTGGACTCCATCACCTACCGCTGGTGCGCTGGGAGGACGGAGGACCTCCGCGGTTTCCGCATGCTTTACTGAACTGGAGACGGGCCGGCATCCGTGTAGTGACGGGGGATTCCCACCCTGCAGACGGGGAATGGCATGCAAGTTCGTCTTCTCGGGCCGGTCGATGCCGTGGTGGATGGGGAGGCGCGGGCGGTCCGTGGCCTGCGGCGCAAGGCGGTGCTAGCCGTTCTAGCGCTGCACGCCGGCGAGGTCGTCAGCACCGGCCAGCTGACCGACGCGGTCTGGGGCCAGGACGCGCCGGCCACCGCGGTGAACACGCTGCAAAGCCACGTGTCATACCTGCGCACGGTGCTGGGGGACAAGGGCGCGATCCTTGCCCGCCCCCCCGGTTACCTGCTTGACCTGTGCGGTGATGGCACCGATGTGCGGGAGGCGGAGCGGCTGCTGCGCCAGGCCGCGCGGTCACCCGAACCAGCCGCGGCGGTGCGGCACCTGCACAACGCACTGAACCTGTGGCGGGGGCGGCCGCTGGCGGATGTGACCGGGGTGGCCTGGCTGGAGGAGCAGGCGGAGCGGCTGGACCTGCTGCGGCTGCGGGTCGAGCAGGCGTTGTCCGAGGCCAGGCTGGCCGCCGGGGAGCATGCGGAGCTTGTGCCCGAACTGGAGCGGATGGCGGCGGATCATCCCTTCGACGAGCGGATCGTGGAGCAGCTCATGCTGGCGCTGTACCGCAGCGGCCGGCAGGCCGACGCGCTCGCCGTCTATCAGCGGCTGCGGACCACGCTGGACGCCGAGCTTGGCATCGGCCCCGGGCAGGCGCTGCGTGACCTGGAAACGGCCATCCTCCGGCAGGACCGGGCCCTGGACGCGCCCGCGCTCGCGGCCGCGACCGCGGCGGCGGCACCGCTGGTACCGGTGCCCGCCCAGCTGCCACCGGCGGTGCCCGCGTTCACGGGACGCAGCGCGGAACTGGCCAGCCTTGACGCGCTGGCCGGCCTGGATGCCATGGCGCCGCGGGCTGACGGGGCCGGCCCGGCGGCGACCGCCGAGGTGGCCATCTGCGCGGTATCCGGCACCGCCGGGGTGGGCAAGACCGCCCTGGCCGTGCACTGGGCGCACCGGGTGGCCGGACGGTTCCCGGACGGGCAGTTGTACGTCAACCTGCGGGGGTTCGACCCGGGCGGGGCCGGCCTGGATCCGGGGCAGGCGCTGCACGGGTTCCTGGAAGCGTTCGGGGTGCCGCCCGCGCGGATCCCGGAGGACCTGGCCGCGCAAAGCGGGCTCTTCCGCAGCCTGCTGGCGGGCAAGCGGATCTTGGTGCTGCTGGACAACGCGCGCAGCGCCGAGCAGGTCCGGCCGCTGCTGCCCGGCTCGCCGGGATGCCTGGCCATCGTGACCAGCCGCGACAAGCTCGCGGGCCTGGTCGCCACGGCGGGCGCCCGCCCGCTGGCCCTGGATCTGCTCACCGCCGCCGACGCCCGCGACCTCCTCGCCAGGCGCCTGGGAGCGGACCGGGTGGCCGCCGAACCGGCGGCGATCGCATGCATCATCGCCGCCTGCGCCCGGCTGCCGCTCGCCCTGACGATCGCCGCCGCCCGCGCGGCCACCAGCCCCACCTTTCCGCTGGCCGCCATCGCCGCCGAGCTGCGGGAGGCCGCCAGCGCCCTCGACCCCTTCGACGCCGGTGAGTCCGCCACCGATGTCAGGACGGTGTTCTCCTGGTCCTACCGAGCCCTGAGCGCCCCGGCGGCCCGGATGTTCCGGCTGCTGGGCCTGCACCCCGGCCCGGACGTCGCGGTCACCGCGGCCGCCAGCCTCGCCGCGGTCCCGCCGGGGCAGGCACGCGCCTTGCTGGCCGAGCTCACCCGCGCGCACCTGCTCGCCGAGCACGCACCCGGCCGGTATGCCTTCCATGACCTGCTCCGCGCCTATGCCAGCGAACTGGCCAGCGCGCAGGAGTGCCCGGCCGACCGGGCCTCGGCGGTGCACCGCTTGCTGGACCACTACCTGCACCGCGAGCAACGCCGTGGCGCTCGTGGACGCCTACCAGTCCGTGGAGCTGGACCGGCCGCGGTCCGGCGCTATTGCCGGGGAGCCTGCGGCCGCCGACGACGCGCTGCGCTGGTTCGACGACGAGCGCGCCACGCTGCTGACCGCCGTGCGCCTGGCCGCCGACGGGGGCCTGAACGCGCACTGCTGGCGTCTTGCCTGGACCCTGACCACGTTCCTGGGGCGCCGGGGGTTCTGGCAGGACCAGATCGCCGCGCTGCAGACCGGCCTGGCTGCCGCCCGCCGCAGCGGTGACACCGCCGGGCAGGCCCACACCCTGCTCGGCCTCGGCCGCGGCTACGCCCGCGCCGGGCGGCTGCACGACGCCGACCGGCATTACCGCGACGCGCTGCGGCTGTTCGACGGGATCGGGGGCCACTTCAACATCCGCGCAAGCGCGCACAGCGGCCTCGGCTGGCTGGCTGAGCAGTGGCAGCGCCCCGCCGACTCGCTCTGTAGAGCACTGCGGGCCCTTGAGCTGTACCGGGCAGCAGGTAACCAGAGAGTCCAGCTTCTGGTGCTCAACGACGTCGGCTACTCGCACGCCCTGCTCGGCAACTACGAACAGGCGCTGAGTTGCTGCGAGCGTGCCCTCGCCGCGGGCCTGGATTTCGGGGAACACGACTGGGTGAAGGCCACGCTGCACAGCCTCGGCTACATTCACCACCGGCTCGGCCATCACCGGCAGGCCATCGCCTACTACGAACGATCCATCGAGTTCTGCCGCGAGCTCGCGGATCGTTACGACGAGGCCGAAACGCTCGTCAGTCTCGGTGACGTGTACGACAGCACGGGTGACCGCGCCGCCGCCCGCCGGGAGTGGACCCGTGCGCTGCGCATCTACGACGAGATCGGCCATCCCGGCCGCGACCTGCTCCGCGCCAGGCTCCGCCGGAGCACTCGGGCGGCGGCCGTCGCCGGGCGTCAGCTTGCGCCCCAGACGATGGGGTGATCGAAGTAGGGAGTGACCTGGTCCGCCGCGTGCGGCCCGTCGCCCCACTGCATCCGCAGGATCGAGCCGCCGCCCGGCATCAGGTAAGTCAGGCAGCTTGTGTAGGACTTCCCGCTCGCGAACGAGGCGGGCACGGAGTTGTCGTTGCACCGCCGGAACGTCCCCAGGAAGGTGACGCTGGTCTGCTGCTGGCCACGGTCGTCGATCGCGTCGAACGAGATGGCCGGGTCCTGCTTCCCCGGCGGCGGGGTGCTCCCCAGTGATGTGATCCGCAGCGTCACGTAGTAGGGCGTCGAACGCTGCTGGGCCGCGTCGAGCTGGACGTGCTTGAAGTCGCCGATGGAGCCCTTCACGATCGACTCGACGGCGACCTGGAGCTTGTACCCTTTCTGGGCGCCCTGCCCGTCGGCCGACGGCGGTACCCAGCCGACGGTCGCCGCCTGGCCGAACGCCAGGTGTGATCCGGGCGCGGTAAGGCCGCCGGATCCGCCCGGCGCGCTTGACCCGCCCGATGCGCCGGCCGCCCCGCCCGATGCGCCATACCCGTCAGTCGCGGGTGCGGTGCTGGCGGCGCCCCCGCCTGCCGTGCCGCCAGAGCCGCCGCAGCCAGCGAGCCCGGGCACGACCATCGCTGCCGCGGCGCAGGCAACGACCCAGACCGGCCGCATTCGTGCCTCGTGAAACGCCATCGGTATCCCTTCCCACCACGTGCAGTGAGCAGATCGCGGAGACGGCGAAGACGGCCTCCGTCGTCCCGACCTTGCCTGGCACCGCTGAAGCGGCGCTGAAACGGCGCTGAAACGCCCGGCGGCATGGTTCGGGCCGGGCAGCGGCGGGCGGTGCCGCTGAAGGTAGCGGGCGGCCGCGCCCCGCGGGCCGGTACGATCGCGGTGTGCTCGGCGAGGACGGCGGCAGGGACGGGCGCCGCCTGCTGGTGTGGCAGGTGGTCGAGACGGCCGGGTTCGAGGCGGCATGGCTGCGGCTGGACGGGCTTGTGCTGCGCGCCAGCGGCCAGGCGGCCGGCCAGGTCCCGGAGCCGTACTGGCTGACCTACGAGCTGCACACTGGCGACCGCGCCGTGACGACCCGGCTGGAGGTCACCGCGACGACCGCGGGCGCCCGGTACCACCTGGACCTGCGCCGCGAGCATGAGATCTGGACGGTCAACGGGGCCGAACGGCCCGACCTCGCCGCCGCGCTGGACTGCGACCTGGGCTTCTCCCCGGTGACGAACACGATGCCGGTCATCAGGCACGGCCTGCAGCACGGCCCCGGCGCCGAGCGATTCCTCATGGCCTGGGTGGAGGTGCCGACCCTGCGGGTCATCGCATCCGAGCAGGCCTACACCCACCTGGGCGTGGAGGCCGGCGGAGCGCGGATCCGGTTCACCTCCGGGTCCTACACAAGCGACCTGCTCATGGACGCCGACGGGCTCGTGATCGACTACCCCACCATGGCGCACCGGGTGCCCGCCACGGTCACCGGCCAGCACCCGGCCGGCTCCCAGCCGGACGGCTCCCAGCCGGACGGCTCCCAGCCGGACGGCTCCCAGCCGGACGGCTCCTAGCCGAACAGGGGAGCGCCGAACTCGGTCTTGCGCAGCGGCGCCTTGAGCACCTTGCCGTTGGGGTTGCGCGGCAGCGGCGCGGCGCTCACCGCGATGAACTGCGGCACCTTGAAGTCGGCGAGATGCTCCCGCGCGTAGCTCACCACCGCCCCCGGATCCACGGCGGCCCCGGGCAGCGGGACGATCACGGCCCCCACCTTCTCGCCCATCATGGCATCGGGCACCCCGACGACCGCGACCTCGCCGACGCCGGGCGCGCCGATCAGGGCGTTCTCCACCTCGACGCAGTAGACGTTCTCGCCGCCGCGGTTGATCATGTCCTTGATCCGGTCCAGCACGTAGACCAGGCCCTCGGGGCCGAGCCGGCCCACGTCGCCGGTGTGCAGCCAGCCCTCGGCAAACACCTGCGCGGTGGCTTCCGGGTTGTGCCAGTAGCCCGCGCAGACGCTCTGCCCCCTAATCAGCATCTCGCCCGGACCGGCCCCGGCCCCGGGCTCGATCGTGACCTCGGTGTGCGGCGCGGCGAAGCCGACGGAGTCGGCGTGCCCGGCCGCCCACTCGTGCGGCAGCACCGTGGCGATCGAGGTGGACTCGGTCAGCCCGAACCCGTTCGCGAGCCGCGCGGCGGCGAACCGGTCCCCGATCTGGTGCACCAGCGCCGGCGCGATCGGGGCACCGCCGTAGGAGGCCCAGCGCACCCCGGCGACCTTCGCGGGCGCGAAATCGGGGTGGTTGAGGATGTAGTAGTAGATCGCCGGGACCGCGGTGCACGCGGTGATCCGCTCCCGCTCCAGCGTGCCGATCATCCGGCCGCCGTCGAACGCGGCGTCGATGACCACCGTGCCGCCGGCCCGCAGGGTCGGCAGGGTCTGGCTGTGGCACCCGGTGACGTGGAACAACGGGACGACGACGAGCGAGCGCAGTTCTGGCCCCGCATCCCGCGGGATGCCGCTGGCCCGGAACACCGTCTCCACGTTGGCGAGGATGTTCTCGTGGGTGTGCATCGCGCCCTTGGGGAACCCGGTGGTCCCGCTGGTGTAGAAGATCGCGGCCACGTCCGGGCCGCTCGCGCCCTCGTGCACGTGCGGCGCGCCGGCGGGCAGCGCGGCGCCCGGCTCGAACACGTGCGTGCTGCCCGAGTCGCCGATCACGTAGCCGGCCTCGGCCTCGGTGAACCGGGTGTTCACCGGCACCGCGATCGCGCCGGCCATCAGGCCGCCGAAGAAGGCAAGCACCCAGTCGATGGAGTTCGGCAGCCGGATCGCCACCCGGTCGCCCGGCCGGATCCCCGCCTCGCGCAGCCCGCCGGCCACCCGGGCGGCGCCGTCCCACAGTTGCGCGTAGCTGATCCGGCGGCCGCCGACCTCGGCCAGCGCCTCGGCACCCGGGGCGGCCCGGACGCTCTCTCGCAGCATCTCCACCAGGGAGGAGTGCAGGCCGGGGTAACGGCGCACCCCGCCGGTGCCGGCGCACACGCCCGAGTCGTCGAACGGGTTCGCGCCGCGGGGCGGCGCCACCACAGCCATCACCCGGCCTCCGGCGCGTCGGCGGGCGCCTCACCGGGAGCACGCGCCGCGGGCTGGCCGACCACGGCCGCGCCCGCGGGCGGCCCGTCGTTGCGGCCGAAGAACTCGCGCGGGTTGGTGACCAGCATCTGCTCGATCTGGCCGTCGGTCACCCCGCGCTCACGCAGGCCGGGCAGCAGCGCGCTGTGGATATAGGTGAACTGCCAGTCGGGCAGGACGAAGTCCTGCTCGGCGTTGGTGAACCAGTCGGTGAACGAGGCCTTGTCGTGGGACAGCATGACCCGGCTGGCGTAGCCGCGCTCGCAGAGCTTGGCCAGGGTGTCGAGCTGGTCGGACAGTGACACGGTGACCTGCAGCCCGCAGCGGTCCCAGCCGATGTAGGAGCCGTTGTCGATGATCTGCTCCAGGTAGCCCAGGTCGGTGGACTCGTTGGCATGCCCGATCATCACCCGGCCCATGTCGGCGCCATGGGCGGCCAGGATCCGCTGCTGGTCCAGCCCGCGCCGGGACGGTGCGTGAGCGTGGGTGCACACCGGCACGCCAGTGCGCGCGTGCACATTCGCGACCGCCATGGCCAGCCGTTCCACGTCCGGCGTCATGCCCGGTTCGTCGGTCACGATCTTCAGCACGGCGGCGCGGAAACCGGTGTCGCCGATCCCGGTGGTCACGTCCCGCTCGAACAGCGATTCCAGCAGCCGGTCCTCGTCGTCGAGGATCTTGCCGCGGCCCCGGTACTGGAACGGGAACGGCAGGTTGTCGTAGGTGTAGTAACCCGTGGCGAACATCACCTTGACCCCGGTGCCCTCGGCGGCCCGCGCGACCAGCGCCGGATCCCGGTACAGGCCCGGCACGGTCATGTCCAGGATCGCGCCAACTCCGGCCTGGCGCAGCCCGCGAAGCCGCTCGCGGGCGGCCGCCACCTCGGCCTCGGCGTCCCAGCCGCCGAAACCAGGCCAGCCGAGCTGGAGCGCCTCGGTCCGGAAGAACACGTGCTCGTGCATGAGCACCGGGCCGAGATCGGCGACGTCGATCTCCCCGGCGGTGGTCGGAACGTGGGGCATGGGGATCCTACCTCCGATGCGGGACGAAGGTTGCCACGGAACGGCGTAATTCAACCAATTACAGAACGCCTGCCGACGGCATGCCAGCCCTGCCGCGCCCGAGCCGGCCACGGGGCCGGTTGGGCGCCGCGGGGAGGGCGGGGCGGCTGGCCGGTGTCACGAGCCCCGGCACGGCCGGAACACCTCGCGGAGCCGGTCCGCCAAGAGCCGCGGTTCGGCCACGGCGGGGAAATGGCCGCCGCGGTCATGCTCGGCCCAGTGGCTGACGTGGAAATACCGTTCGGCGAGTTCCCGTGGCGGTTTCGGGAACGGGACGATCTCACCGCCGAAAACGTCGATCGCGACCGGGACGGGCCCCGGGGCGTCGGCGGGCAGCGCACTGCCCTGCGCATGCTGGTAGGCCCAGTACGGCAGCAGCGAGGAGGCGGCCGTCCTGGTCGTCCAGTAGAGGGTGAGCGTTGCCAGCAGATGATCGCGGTCGCAGGCGGGCTCTCCGTCGGGCGTGGTGCTGCTCCACCGGGTGAGCTTCTCCCCGAGCCACGCGGCCAGCGCGACCGGTGAGTCGTCGAGAGCGGCGCCGATGGTCGCGGGCTTGGTGGCGTGCATGTGCGAGTAGCCGCCCTCCTCCGCCAACCACGCCCCGACCTCGTCGAAGTGCTTGCTCACCGGATCGGTCCACGGCTTGGGCGGCGCGGCAAGGCCGGGCGTGGCGAGGTGGATCGCCGTGACCTCACCCGGATGAGCGCGGGCCAGCCGCGCGGTGACCCCGGCACCGAGGTCGCTGCCGTGGGCGGCGTAGCGCCGGTAGCCAAGCGCGCCGGTCATGATCTCGTGCCACAGCTCCGCGACCTGCTGGTGCAGCAGGCCGCCGGGCGGCGGCGGCCCGGAGAACCCGAACCCGGGCAGCGAGGGCAGCACGACCGTGAACGCGTCCGCGGCGTCGCCGCCGTGCGCGGCCGGGTCGGTGAGCATCGGCAGCAGCGTCAGGTATTCGAGGAACGAACTCGGCCAGCCGTGGGTCAGCACCAGCGGCAGCGGATCCGGGCCGGTGCCCGGCGCGTGCACCAGGTGCACGGAGATCCCGCCGACCTCGGCGCGCAGGTGGGTGAGCCGGTCGAGCCTGGCCTGGAGGGTCAGCGGGTCGAAGGCCCGCCAGTCTTCGATCAGCCGGGCGAGCCAGCCGCCGGGAACGCCGCGCTCCCAGGTGTCGTCGCCGGCCGGCAGCCGGGCCGTGCCCAGCCGCAGGGCCAGATCCCCCCATGCCTCGATGTCCAGCGCTGCCCGGAACGGTGCGGCGCGGGGCTGCGGAGAAGCCATGCCAAGATCATGACGCACCGGCCGGTCCCGGTTCCAGCCGCGGCACGCAGTGCCCGAAGCAGGCAGCCCCACCGCATGAGGCGGCTGGGCGCAGCATCGTGGCGCAAGCTCGCCACGATCGCGGCCGCCGGGACCCTGGCAGCAGGCACCGGGGTCCTGGCGGCCGACCTGCTTGCCCCGACGGCGGCCAGCGCGTCGTCCAACCAGGTGTGGACCGGCAGCGGCGACGGCTCAAGCTGGTCAGACGGCATGAACTGGCAAAGCATGTCCGTCCCGCAGAACGGCGACAGCGTCACCATCCAGCCCACTGCCTCCCAGCCCACGGCGGCCAAGGTGGTCTACCCGTGACGGAAGGGACTAAGGCGAGCCCTGGGCCAGCGTAAAGTCAAATTGTGCGGCTGGGCGCCGCAATCGTCTCCTTTGACTTGAGCGGAGGCCTGATGGGCCGGGACATTCAGCCGATCAAGATCAGTGGCGAGGACCGCGGGCGGTACCGGGACAAGCTCCAGCGCTCGCTGGAGGTGTTCGCCCGGATGCTGCGCGAGCACCTGTTCGAGGCGGATCCGGCACAGGTGGGCCTGGAGATCGAGCTGAACCTGGTAGACGACCACGGCGCGCCGTCCATGCAGAACGCCGACGTGCTCGACGCCATCGCCGACCCGGCCTGGGCGACCGAACTCGGGCAGTTCAACATGGAGATCAACGTGCCGCCCCGGCGGCTCGACGGCGGTGCCGTGGCGGGCCTGGAGCAGGAGATCCGCGACAGCCTCAACGCCGCGGACGGCAAGGCACGCAGCATCGGCAACCGGCTGGTGATGATCGGCATCCTGCCGACGCTGCAAGAGCACGACATGCACGAGGGAATCCTGTCCGCCAACGCGCGCTACCGGGTGCTCAACGAGCAGATCTTCGCGGCGCGCGGGGAGGACATTCGCATCGCGATCGACGGCCCGGAGCGGCTCGTCACCCACGCCGACAGCATCACGCCCGAAGCCGCCTGCACCAGCGTGCAGCTCCACGTCCAGGTCACCCCCGAGGCCTTCGCGAGTTACTGGAACGCCGCCCAGGCGATCGCGGGCGTGCAGGTCGCGCTCGCGGCCAACTCCCCGTTCCTGTTCGGCCGGCGGCTCTGGCAGGAGACCAGGATCACCCTGTTCGAGCAGGCCACCGACACCCGGCCGGTGGAGCTGCAGCAGCAGGGGGTGCGCCCGCGGGTGTGGTTCGGCGAGCACTGGATCACGTCGGTGTTCGACCTGTTCGAGGAGAACATCAGGTACTTCCCCGCGCTGCTGCCGATCTGCGAGGAGGAGGACCCGCTCGCCGAGCTTGACCGCGGCACCGCCCCGCAACTGGCCGAGATGAGCCTGCACAACGGGACGGTCTACCGGTGGAACCGGCCGGTGTACGCGGTGGTGAACGGCATGCCCCACCTGCGGGTGGAGAACCGGGTGCTGCCGGCCGGCCCCTCGGTCGCGGACATCATGGCGAACGCGGCGTTCTACTACGGCCTGGTACGGGTCCTCGCCGAGCAACAGCGGCCGGTCTGGACCCAGATGTCGTTCACGACCGCCGCGGAGAACCTGTACGAGGCGGCCCGCAACGGCCTCGACGCGCACCTGTACTGGCCCGGCTTCGGTGAGACGCCGGCCACCGAGCTCGTGCTCCGCCGCCTGCTGCCGCTCGCCCAGGAGGGACTCGGCCGCTGGGGGGTGGACCAGGCGCTGGCCGACCGGCTCCTTGGGATCATCGAGCGGCGCTGCATCACCGGCCAGACCGGGGCGGCCTGGCAGACGGCCACGGTCGCGGCGATCAGCGAGGACAGCGGGGCCGACCGCGCGGAGGCGCTTCGCCAGATGACCCAGCGCTACATCGGCCACATGCACACCAACGACCCGGTCCACACCTGGCCCAGCGACGCCTGACCGCGCCTGCGTGCGGGACCGCCCCGCCGCCTGCCAGCCGCGGCCCCCGGACCGGACACTTCTGTCAGCTCGGCTCTTGATGACCTCGCGAACCGCAGTTACATTCGGTGTGCATGCGGCCACTAACGGCTGCCTTGGCGAGAGGAGACCTTATGCACCGCCCGCCCCGCCTACTGTCTTGCTCTCTAGCGGCGTGCGCGCCCGCGCTGGCCCTGGTCATCGCGGTGGCCCCCGGCGCCAGCGCCAGCGCCTCCCACGCCTCCCCGCACTCGCGCGCGCTCGCGGCCGCCCGCGCGCTGCTGCGGCACCTAAGGGTCGGCGAGCACGCCACCGACCACGCGGTCGTCAGCCCCGCCGCCCGGGTCCAGGGCCTGACCCAGGTGCAGAGCACCAACTGGTCCGGTTACGCGGACACCAGCAGCACCTTCAGCAAGGCCACGGGCAACTGGACCGAGCCATCGGTGAGCTGCGGCTCGCGGACCTCGTACGCCGCTTTCTGGGTCGGCATCGACGGCTTCACCAGCGGCTCCGTCGAGCAGGACGGCACGCTCGCCGAGTGCTCGGGCGGCAGCGCCTTCTACTTCACCTGGTGGGAGATGTATCCCACGAACGCCATCCAGGTGGTCGGCTCCAGCGTGCAGCCGGGCGACAGCATCAGTGCCTCGGTGGTCCGCAGCGGCACCAGCTACACGCTCAAGGTCACCGACTCTTCGCACTCGGCTAACAGCTTCACCACCACGCAGAGCTGCTCGAGCTGCGCGAACTCCAGCGCCGAGTGGATCGCCGAGGCGCCGAGCGGCTCGGGTGGCGTCCTGCCGCTCGCCAACTTCCACTCCTGGACGCTGTCCGGCGCGACCGTGAATTCCGGGGTGATCTCATCGTTCCCCGATGACGAGATCACCATGATCGACAACGCCGGGCGGGTGAAGGCCCAGCCCGGGTCGCTCAACGGCAGCGGCAACGGGTTCGGCGTCACCTGGCTGCGCAGCACCTGACGGCGCCATCCGGCGCGGCCGGCGGCGGCTCCGGGCCAGGTCAGAGGGCCAGGCCCATGATGATCGAGCCCCAGAGCTCGCCGCTGGCCCGCCGGTACTGCCCGGGGCGGCGCCCCTCCTCGACGAAGCCGGACTTGCGGTAGAGGGCGATCGCCGCCTCGTTGTGGGCGAACACCTCCAGCGATAGCTTGTGCAGGCCCTGGCCGCGCGCCCAGCCGATGGCCGCCCGGACCAGCGCCGAGCCGGCGCCGCGGCCGCGCCAGTCCCGGTCCACGAGCATGGCCAGGTCGCCGAAGCCGTGCTGGCTGGGCTTGACCCGCACCAGCCCGATGACCTGGTCACCGGCGACCGCGACGAAGGACTTACCGGCGTCGGCCGCGAAAATCGCGGTGCGCTGCGCAATGTCTACGGGCGGCTCGGAAGCGATCCCGGTGCGCTCCTGCGCCACGGCCGCGAACAACTCCGCCATCGCCCGCGCATCCTCGGCCCGGGCGGGCCTGACCTCGAACTCCGCCACCGGCTCATGCTCCCACCTCCCCGGCGGGGCGGGGCGGCCGGCGCTCCCGGCGGGGCCGGGTGGTGCCCGGATCCTGGCCGGCCCCGCACGAGTGGCCCGGCCGGTGGCTCATGGTGTGGCGGCGTACGCTGAGAGCCGAGGCACCCTTCCTGTGGTGCGCTCCCGGCGGAGGTTGCGGCGGTGCTGACCGGCTTGCTGAGCGTCTTGGCGCTGCTTGCCGACCTGTGGCACGGCATGGAACACGTTCTGCTCGCGCCGTCGATCCTGCCCACTGTCGTCGTGACCTTGCTGGCCGGCGCCGTGCTGGCCGGTGCGCTGGCGGCGTGCCTGGCCAGCGGTGCCCGGCCCGGCCGCCTGTCCGCGGCGGTGCCGCTGTTCCGGCGGGCCGCCGCGCTGCGCGAGAAGTCCTGGCATGCCGCGTTCCTGCCACAGCGCGACCCGGACGCGGCGGGGCGGCCCCGTCCCCGAGCGCCCTCGGCGGCCCCGGCGGCCGCCGGTTCCTGACCGCGGAGCACGCCGGCCCGCGCCGGGCCGCGATGCCACTCGCCACTGACGATGCCACTCGTCGCTGACGATGCCACTCGTCGCTGACACCTCCGCGGCCTGAAACGCGGCCGTCTCCAGCCGTCCTGTCGTCGGTCCTGGCCCGCTGGAGGGTTGCCCATGTCCGCTTTCCCCGGCGTCCCCGTGGACGCCGCGTATCACCTCGTCACACTGTTCGCCAGCCTTCTGACGCCGCTGCTCGGCGGCCTGGCCGCCGCGGCCGCGATCGCCGGGTTCACCATGGCCCTGCGCCTGCTTCTGCTGCCGCTGAGCTACCGGGCCATGCGGGGGATGGCGGCGCAGGCCCGGGTCGCGCCCCAGGCGCAAGCGCTCCGGCGCAAGCACGTCGGGCAGCCAGAACGGCTGCAGCGTGAACTGGCCGCCCTGTACCGGGCCGAGGGCACCAGCATGTTCGCCGGGTGCCTGCCCGCCCTGGCGCAGTGGCCCGTACTCAGCGTGCTGTACCTGCTGTTCCGGTCCCCGCGCATCGCCGGTACCCCGAACACGCTGCTCACGCACCGGCTGTTCGGCGCGCCGCTGGCCAGCTACTGGCTGGGCGGCGCGGGGCCGTTCAGCACCCAGGGGGCGGTGTTCGCCGGCCTGTTCGTGCTGCTGGCAGTCATCGGCTGGCTGTCGGCCCGAATGGCACGCCGCCTCAACGCGGCGGACCCGGGCGGGCCGCCCCGAGCCGGCGGGCTGTCCCGAGCCGGCGGGCCCGGAGCCGGCTGGGCGGCCGCGGCGCTGGCCCGGGTGCTGCCGTTCGCCACCGTGGCGGTGGCCGCGTTCGCGCCCCTGGCGGCCGGGCTGTACCTGGTCACGAGCACGGCCTGGACGCTGGCCGAGCGGGCGGTTCTTGGCCGCTCATCGGCCGTGCGGCCGGCCATTGACCGCCGGGGCCCGGCTGGTTAGCGTCCACTAGAACGTGTTTCATTTCCCGCCCGGCGGCCGCCGGGCGGGCAGCTGACCGCGGGAACCGCGCAGACGGCGATCCGGTCTTCCGCGAGGAGGCGCCGTGACGGCATCGGCGGAACACCGGCCTCCCGAAGACCGCCCGCCGGAAAACCGCCCGCCGGAGGACCGCCCGCCGGAGGACCACCCGCCGGAGGACCACCCGCCGGAGGACCACCCGGGGGAAGGCCACCCGCCCGGGAGCCAGGCGCCCGAAGACCAGGCGCCCGGAAGCCAGGCGGCCGCGGACCGGCCGCCTGACGAGCGGCGCAAGATGACCGTCAGCGAGCGCAGCGTCGGCGACCTGGGCGCGGCGCTGGAAGGCTGGCTGGCGGCCAGGCTGGGGCACCCGGAGGAACTGGCGGTCAGCGGCGTCCGGGTGCCGGGCAGCGGCGGGCTGTCCAGCACGTCGGTGCTGTTCGAGGCGAGCTGGGCCGCGGCGGGCGCCCGGCGGCACGGTGCCTATGTGGCACGGATGGCGCCCGAGGCGAGCGCTGTGCCGGTGTTTCCCGGCTACGACCTGCCCGGCCAGTTCGAGGTGATCAGCCAGGTGGCCGCCCGCAGCGCCGTCCCGCTGCCGAGGCTGCGCTGGAACGAGCCGGACGACGGCCCGCTCGGCACCGCGTTCTTCGTGATGGACCAGGTCGACGGCCGGGTGCCGCTGGACAACCCGCCGTACGTGTTCACCGGCTGGCTGCTGGAGGCCACGGACGCCGAGCGGGCACGGCTGCAGCGGGCCAGCATCGGCGTGCTGGCGCGGGTGCACGCGATCCCCGGGGCGGCGGCCGCGTTCGGCTCGCTGTGCCCGCCCGGCGGCAAGGACAGCCTGCGCTGGCACTTTGAGCAGCAGCAGGACTACTACCGCTGGGCGCTGGCCGGCGACGGCCTCCGGGTGCCGATCATCGAGCGGAGCCTGGCCTGGCTGGAGGAACACTGGCCGAGCGGGCGCGGGCCCGACGTGCTCTGCTGGGGCGACGCCAGGATCGGCAACATCATCTACCAGGGCTTCGAGCCGGCCGCCGTGCTCGACTGGGAGATGGCCTCGCTGGGCCCCCGCGAGCTGGACGTCGGGTGGTTCGTGTTCCTGCACCGGTTCTTCCAGGACATCGCCGACTTCTTCGGCGTCCCCGGCCTGCCCGGCTTCCTGCGCCGCTCCGACGTGGAGCGGTGCTATCAGGAGCTGGCCGGCTGCGCGCTGCGGGACATGGACTTCTACCTGGTGTACGCCGCCGTGCGGCACGCGATCGTGATGGCCAGGATCAAGCGCCGGATGATCCACTTCGGCGAGGACGAGGTGCCCGCAGAGCGGGACGACTACGTGCTGCACCGGGCCAGCCTGGAGCAGATGCTCGCGGGCAGCTACGGATGGGACTGACGGGCACCGCCGCCGCCCGGGCCGGCGACGTCGCCGCCGCCACCTGGGCCGGCGGGGCCACCACCGCCGGACCGGCGGGCTCCGACCGAGGGGAGACCTGACGTGCCGATTCCGCTGGATGAGTATCCGGTCCACCAGACGCCGCTCCCGATGGACCGCGTCGCGACCAGCGACCGGAACTTCTACGACCGCTGCTACTTCAACGTGCACGATCGCAGCGGCGAGATCTTCATGGTCACCGGCCTGGGGGTCTACCCGAACCTGGGGGTCATCGACGCGTACGCGGCGGCGCGGCGCCGCGACCGCCAGTGGAGCGTCCGGTTCTCCGACGCCCTGGCCGAGCGGAGCCTGGAGCAGCGCGTCGGCGGCTACCGGATCGAGGTCCTCGAGCCGCTCAGAGAACTGGCCCTGAGCTGTGCGTCACCGGACGGCAGCATCGACTTTGAGCTGCACTGGAGCGCGGCGTTCCCGGCGGTGCAGGAGGAACCCCACCTGCTGCTGGCCGGCGGCAGGCCGGTCCTCGACGCGTCCCGGTTCTGCCAGCTCGGCAGCTGGACCGGGCGGCTGTGCGTGGCGGGCCGGGAGTTCGCCGTCACGGCCGACCGGTGGTCCGGCGCCCGGGACCGGTCCTGGGGAATCCGGCCCGTTGGCGAGCCCGAACCGCCGGGGCGTGGCGCGGACGAGCCCATGGCGGGCTTCTGGTGGCTGTACGCGCCGCTGCGGTTCGAGTCCTTCGCGCTGATCGTAATCCTGCAGGAGAACCCGGACGGGTACCGCACGGTCAACGACGCCAAACGGGTATGGCCGGACGGCCGGGTGGAGCAACTTGGCTGGCCCCGGGCCGAGATCAGCTACCGGGCCGGCACCAGGCACCCGGAATCGGCCAGGATCCGCCTGGAGGACCAGGCGGGCACCCCGCTGGTCCTGGAACTGGAGACGGTCACCTCGGTGCCGCTGCACGTGGGCGCGGGCTATGGCGGTGACCCGGACTGGTCGCACGGCCGGTGGATGGGCCGCGACTGGAGCCAGGCCAGCGTCTACGACCTCACGGACCCGGCGGTGGCCGGGCGGATCCCGTTCGGCGTGATCGACCACCTGGCCAGGGCCCGGTTCGCCGGGGAGGAGGGCTGGGGGCTGTTCGAGCACGCGAGCATGGGCCGCCACGACCCGACCGGATTCGCGGACTGGACCTCGGTCGCGCCTTGAGGCCAGCGTCGCCCCGATCCTGGCCGGCGACCGGGCCTCCTCAGCCCGCGGGCGCATCCCCAGCCCACGGGCGGCCCCTCCAGCCCGCGGGCGCATCCTCAGCCCGGAGGCGCATCCCCAGCCCGCGGGCGGCTCCTCAGCCTGCGGGCGCTTCCTCAGCCCGCAGGCTGATCCGGGCGACACCTCATCAGCCTGCGGACTGACTCGGCACCGATCCGGCAGCCGGTTAAATCATCCCGCAGAGGGATGCGAACCATCTATATACTCAGTATAGTACCGAGCATGATGACTAGTTGTAGTGCCGCATGAGCGTCCGGCATGCGCTGCTCGCGCTGCTCAGCGAGGGCCCCAAGTACGGCCTGCAGCTCCGCGAGGAGTTCGAGACGCGCACCGGCGAGGTCTGGCCGCTGAACGTGGGCCAGGTGTACACGACGCTGCAGCGCCTGGAGCGCGACGGGCTGGTGGAGTCCGACGACGCCACCGAGGCAGGCCCGCAGAAGGGGTTCCGGATCACCCCGGACGGCGCGGAGGAACTGGCCGCGTGGCTGCGCACGCCGCCTGACCTCAGCTCGCCGCCCCGCGACGAGCTGGTCATGAAGGTGCTGGTGGCACTGCGGGTCCCGGGCGTGGACGTGCACGAGGTGATCCAGGTGCACCGCCGTTACCTGGTGGAACTGATGCAGCAGTGGACCCGGCTGAAAGAAGACGAAGCCGAGTTCGACCTCAGCCTGGCGCTGGTGGTGGACGCGGAACTGTTCCGGCTGGACTCGGTGATCAGGTGGCTGGACGCCGCCGACGGCCGTCTCAAGCGGGCCGCCGCGGACGCCGAAACGGCGGCCACCCCGGCCGCCGCCGGGCCCAGGCCCGCGCCCGCACCGCTGCCCGCCCTGCGGCGCCGGGCCGGGGTGCGCAGATGAGGCACCACGGTCACAACCTTCGAGCAAGCGAACCGCTGGCGGCGCGCCCGCACCATGCACCGCCTGGCACACCCGTACATCACGCGCCGGCTGGCGCTGCTTCGCACGACGGGGCCCTGAGGAGGCCATGACATGAGCATGCTGGAACTGAAGGGTGTGGAGAAGGCCTACGGGGAGGGCGCCACCGTCGTGAACGCCCTGCGCGGCGTAAACCTGTCGGTGGATCCCGGCGCGATGGTGGCGGTGATGGGCCCGAGCGGCTCGGGCAAGTCCACCTTGCTGACGATCGCCGGCAGCCTGGAAGAGCCGACCGGCGGCGAGGTGCTGATCGATGGCGCACCGCTGTCCCGGATGTCGCGGAACGCCAAGGCCCGGCTGCGGCGCCGCTCGATCGGGTACGTGTTCCAGGACTTCAACCTGCTGCCCGGGCTGACCGCGGTGGAGAACGTCGCGCTGCCGTTGGAACTCGACGGGATGTCCGGGCGCCGGGCCCGTGCCGCCGGTAAGCGGGTCCTGGACGACCTCGGCCTGGGCGAGCGCGCGGACCAGTTCCCCGACCAGTTGTCCGGCGGCGAACGGCAGCGGGTCGCCATCGCCCGCGCGGTGGTGGGCGACCGCCGCCTGCTGCTCGCCGACGAGCCGTCGGGCGCGCTGGACTCGGTGAACGCCGAGGCGGTGATGCGCCTGGTGCACGACGCGTGCAAGCGCGGTGTGGCCGCCGTCGTGGTGACCCACGACGCGCAACTGGCCTCCTGGGCCGACCGGGTGGTGTTCCTGCGCGACGGGCGCATCGTGGACCAGACCGGGCCGCAGGCCGGACCGGAATCACTGCTCACCGGCCGGGGGCAGGCGCAATGAGCCGCATGCGGCCAGCGCCGGCGCCGGCGCAGGCGCAGACGAGGGAGGCAGGCAGATGAGCACGGCGCTGCGCGAGCGCCCGGCCCCGGCCCCGTCGGCGGGCCGCGGGAACGGGGGCGGGCCAGCCCGCCGGGCGGTGACCCGCTGGGCGTGGCGGCTGTTCCGCCGCGAGTGGCGGCAGCAGCTCCTGGTCCTGGCGCTGATCACGGTCGCGGTGGCCGCCACCGTCATCGGCGCGGCGGTGGCCACGAACACGCCGCCGAAAGCCGGCGCAGGGTATGGCACCGCACGGGACATGGCCTCGTTCCAGGCACCCGACCCGCATCTGGCCAGCCAGATCGCCACGCTGAAGCAGGACTACGGCCGGGTCGACGTGATCGAGAACCAGACCCTGGCCATCCCCGGCTCGATCAGCACCTACCAGTTGCGCGCGCAGAACCCGCGTGGCCCGTACGGCCAGCCGATGCTTTCCCTGGTCTCCGGGCACTTCCCGGCCGGCCCGGGCCAGGTGGCCGTGACCGGCGGCGTGGCAGCCGACTTCGGCCTGAGGATCGGGAGCGTGTGGCACCAGGGCGGCACCGCGCGCCGCGTGGTCGGCATCGTGCAGAACCCGCAGAGCCTGCTGGACGAGTTCGCCCTCGTCGCGCCCGGCCAGGTCCGCAACCCGACCCAGGTCACCGTGCTGTTCGACGGGCACGGCCGGCCTCCCGCGGGGCTTGCCCACAACATCACGGCCGCCGGATCGCAGACGCCCAACGTGATCAATCCGGAGACGATCACCGTCGCCGGCCTGGTCGTGGGGATGCTGCTCATCGCCCTGGTGGCGGTCGGCGGCTTCACCGTGCTGGCACAGCGCCGGCTGCGGTCGCTGGGCATGCTCGCCTCGATGGGCGCCACGGACCGCAACGTCCGGCTGGTGGTGCTGGCCAACGGTGCCGCGGTCGGCATCGTCGGCGCCATTCTCGGCGCGGTGCTCGGCCTGGCCGGCTGGCTCGCCTACCGGCCCGCGCTGGAGCAGAGCGCGCACCACGTGATCGGCATGTTCAGCCTGCCGTGGTCCGTGATCGGCCTGGCGATGCTGCTGGCCGCGGTGGCCGCGTTCTTCGCCGCGTCGCGGCCGGCCCGGGCCATCACCAGGGTGCCCATCGTGACCGCGCTGTCCGGGCGGCCCGCCCCGCCCAAGCGGGTGCACCGCTCGGCCCTGCCCGGCCTGGTCCTGCTGGTGGTCGCGTTCATCCTGTTCGGGCTGTCGGCGAAGGGCGGTACCGGCGCCAAGGGAAACACCGGCGAACTGGCCCTTGGCCTGATCGTGCTCATCGTGGCGGTGATCCTGCTGGCGCCGTTCTGCCTGGCCGTGATGGCCCGGCTGGGCAGCCGGTCGCCGATCTCGATACGCCTGGCGCTGCGCGACCTGGCCCGCTACCGGGCCCGGTCCGGCTCGGCGCTCGCCGCGATCAGCATCGGCATCCTGATCGCCGTGATCATCTCGGTCGCCTCGGCGGCCCGGTACGCGAACGTGCTCGACTACGCCGGGCCGAACCTGGCGTCGAACCAGCTCATCGTCTACACGGCCAACGGCCAGGGCGGCGGTCCCCACGGCCCCGTGACCGTGACACCCGGCCAGTTGCGGTCGCTATCGGCCAAGGCGCACGCCATCGCCACCGACCTCGGTTCCCGGGACGTGGTCGAACTCGAAACCACCGACGCCGGGCTCAACCACGCCGCGAGCGGCCGCAACTGGAACGGTCCGCTGTATGTGGCCACGCCGCAGTTGCTGCATGCCTTCGGGATCAGCGCCAGCCAGGTCAGCCCCACGGCGGACATCCTCACGATGCGGCCCGGGCTGTCCGGCGTCTCCCAGATGCAGCTGCTCTACGGCCACGGCAAACCGCTGGGCCCCGGCCCGAACCCGAACTCGTTCCCGTGCCCGCAGAGCAACTGCCTGGCCAACCCCCCGATCCAGGAGGTCAGCGGGCTGCCGTCCGGTACTTCGGCGCCCAACACCGTGATCACCGAGCACGCCATCCGCACGCTCGGCCTGCACACCGGCCCGAGCGACGTCGGGGGCTGGCTGATCCAGACCGCCAACCCGCTGACCAGCGCGCAGATCCACAACGCCCACCTGGCCGCGGCGGCCGCGGGCATGACCGTGGAGACCAGGTCGAGCGTGCCCACGTCGGCGACGATCATCGACTGGGCCACCGTGTTCGGCATCGTCCTGGCGCTGGCCATCCTCGCCATGAGCGTCGGCCTCATCCGCAGCGAAACCGCCAGTGACCTGCGCACCCTGGCCGCCACTGGGGCGAGCGGCACGACCCGCCGCAACCTCACCGCCGCCACCGCGGGCGCGCTCGGCTTCAGCGGCGCGGTGCTCGGCATCGTGGGCGGTTACGTCGGCGCCGCGGGCTGGTTCCGCAGCAACTCGTTCAACGGTGGCCTGGGCGCGATCTTCACCACCGTCCCGGTCACGAACCTGCTCATCATCCTGATCGGCATGCCGCTGGTTGCGGCCATCGGCGGCTGGATATTCGCCGGCCGCCAGCCCCGTGACCTGGGCCACCAGCCGCTCGAATAACGCGCCGGCCGGCCTGCGGGAGCGACCCCCTGGAACCCCTCGATGGCCTGCGGCCCCGTTGCTTCGTCACGGGGCCGCGGCCCTTGTCCGCACGCCTGGCCGCGGGTCCTGCGTTGCTCGCGGCCAGGCGCCGCTTTGCGCCGGTCCCGCTTGCGGCCTTGCCACCGTCGGCTATTCATCTGTATAGTTTGCTATACGCAGCAGCAATAAACTGTTAGCACGTACAGCATCCGTGAGCCGGTGATCCCAGGCATCAGGGGCAACGGCACGACGTGGTTCCACACGGCCGGCCCGGACAGCGGCGCGGCCGGGCGGGCCCGCGAGGCAGGTGAGGCGTGGCGGCGAGCGCAGCAGGGGAACGGTCCGCCGGGGACCTGACCGCCCGGGCGCGGATCCGGGACGCGGCGCTGCGCCTGTTCGCCGAGCGCGGCCTGGACGGGACCACGATCAGGGACATCGCCAAGGAGGCCGGGGTGTCCAGCGGCCTGATCCGGCACCATTTCGGGTCCAAGGACGACCTGCGCTCGGCCTGTGACAGCTACGCGCTCGACCGGATGATGCGGATCAAGGAGCAGGCCGTGCTGGAAGGCCAGCTCGGCAACCCCGGGTTCATGTCCGCCGCCCACCCCACCGTGCTGCTGACCCTCCGCTACCTGGCCCGCTCGCTGGTGGACGGCTCACCGGCGGCCGAGGCGATGTACGACGAGATGGTGGAGCTGGGCGAGGACTGGCTGGACCGGCACCACCCCGGCCAGGTCTCGGATCCGCACGGCTACTCGGCGGTGCTGGTGGCGATGCAATCCGGGCTGCTCATGATGCACAGCCAGTTGTCCCGCTGGCTCGGCGCGGACATCTTCACGGCCGAGGGCCACCTGCGGCTGACCGCCGCGATGATCGACTTCTATTCGCAGCCACTGCTCAGCCCGGAACTCGCCGAACAGGCACGGGCGGCGGTGCGGCACCTCCAGGCGGGGCTACCGGATGCAGGAAGGCCAGCGAGATGAGCAGGCGCCAGATGACGGGCCCGGCCCGGTGAAGGCGATAAGGGCCGAGGGCCTGACCAAGCGCTACGGCGAGACGCTGGCGCTCGATTCCCTCGACCTGTCGATCGAGCCCGGCGAGGTGTACGGCTACCTGGGCCCGAACGGGGCCGGGAAGACGACCACGATCCGGTTGCTGCTCGGCATCCACCGCGCCACCCGCGGCCGGGCCGAACTGTTCGGCGTCGACGGCTGGGCCGACCCGGTGACCGCGCACCGCCGGGTGGCCTACGTCGCCGGGGAGCCGTTCCTTTGGCCGGCCATGACCGGCGGGCAGACGCTGGAGTTCCTGGCCCGGCTGCACGGCGGCACCGACCGGGCCTACCGGGACGAGCTGGTGCAGCGCTTCGAGCTGGATCCGAAGAAGAAGGTGCGCGCGCTGTCCAAGGGCAACCGGCAGAAGGTGCAGCTCATCGCCGCGCTGGCCACCCGGGCGGACCTGCTGGTGCTGGACGAGCCGACCAGCGGGCTCGACCCGCTCATGGAGATGGTGTTCCGCGAGTGCGTGACGGCGGCCAAGGAGCGCGGGCAGGCGGTGTTCCTGTCCTCGCACATCCTCAGCGAGGTCGAGGCGGTCTGCGACCGGGTCGGCATCCTCAAGGAGGGCAAGCTGGTCGACCAGGGAACGCTGACGGAACTGCGGCACCTGAGCACGCAGACCGTGGACGTGACGTTCGAGGGCCAGGCACCGAGCCTGCCGGCGCTGCCCGGGGTGCGGGTGAACCCGGCCGGGCCGAACGCGCTGCGGTTCGAGGTCAGTGGCAGCGTCGGGCCGGTGATCACCGCGCTCGCCGGGCATCCGGTAACCGCGCTGGTCAGCCGGGAGCCCTCGCTGGAGGAGATCTTCATGCACCACTACGACGGCCATGCGGGGCGCTAGGGCGGACGCGCCGCCGGCGCCGCGGGTGCGCGGCGCCGCGGCCGGTGGCGGCCCGGCCGGTGCCCTCACCGGGCGGGCGTTCCGCGACGCCAGGGTGCTGACGATCACGTTCACCTACCTGTTCGCGGTCTACTCCTACGTCCAGCCGGTCGGCTACCGGCGGGTGTACACCACGGCCGCCAGCCGCCAGGCGTTCGCGCAGGGCTTCGGCACGAACCCCGGGCTCCGCCTGCTCTACGGCGAGCCGCACGACGTGGCCACGGTGGCCGGCTACACCGCGTGGCGGGTCGGCGGGGTGCTGACCATTGCCGCCGCGGTGTACGGCATCCTTGCCGCGGTGCGGGCGCTGCGCGGCGAGGAGGACGCGGGCCGGGCGGAACTCGTGCTCGCCGGAATCGTCAGCCGCCGCACGGCCTACCTGTCCGCGATGGCCGCGATCGGGGCAGCCACGCTGGTCCTGTGGGCCGCGGAGTTCGCCGGGTTCGCGGTGGGCGGGCTGCCCGCAGCCGGCTCGGCCTACCTCGCCCTGGCCACCGTCTCGGTCATCCCAGTGTTCGCCGGAATCGGCGCGCTGGCGAGCCAGGTGGCCCCGTCGCGTCGTATCTCAGCGGAAATCGGCGGCGGCGCGGTCGGGGTGTTCTTCCTGCTGCGGGTGGTGGCGGACACGGTGGCCGGGGCCGGCTGGCTGCGCTGGGCGACGCCGCTCGGCTGGGCCGAGGAGATGCGCCCGCTCACCGGCGCCCGGCCCGTGGTCCTGCTGCTCCCCGTGCTGGCCAGCGCGCTGCTCCTCGGGGCCGCCGCGCGGCTCAGCGCGGCGCGGGACCTCGGCAGCGGCCTGTTCCCCGAGCGGGCCGACGCCGGGCGCGGCTCGCGGCTGCTGTCCTCGCCGACGGCGCAGGCGCTGCGCGGCCAGCGCGACGCCCTGATCGCGTGGGCGGTCGCCTTCGCGGTGTTCGCGTTCATCCTGGGCGTGGTCGCCAGCAGCGTGTCCTCGTCCGGGATCCCGGCGGGCGTGAACCGGGAGATCGCCAGGCTCGGCGCGGGCTCGATCGTCACGCCGGCCGGCTATCTCGCCTTGATCTTCTTCTTCTACGTGCTGGGGGTCAGCCTGTTCTGCTGCGCCCAGCTCGGGACCGCCCGGCGCGAGGAAGCCGGCCAGCAACTGGAGACACTGCTGGCGCTGCCGGTCGGCCGCACCGGCTGGCTCACCGGGCGGCTGCTGCTCGCGGCCGCCGCCGCCACGGTCATCTCGCTGCTGTCCGGCCTGCTCACCTGGGCCGGAGCCGCGGCGGGCGGGACCAGCGTGTCGCCAGGGCGGATGCTCGAAGCCGGGGCGAACTGCCTGCCGGCCGCCCTGTTGTTCCTGGGCATCGCCGCCCTGGCATACGCGGCCGCACCGCGGGCCAGCGCCGCGATCGGTTACGGGGCCGTGGTGCTGACCTTCCTGTGGCAGGCGGTCGGCGCGCTGCTCGGCGCCCCGGGCTGGCTGGTCGGGCTGACGCCGTTCGCGCACATCGGGCTGGTGCCCGCCGAGCCGTTCCAGGCGGCCGCGGCGGTGGTCATGATCGGGATCGGCGTGGCCGCGGCGGCCGCCGCGCTCGCCGTGTTCCGCCGCCGCGACCTCCTCGGCGCCTGACCACCCGCCGCAGCCATCCCCGCACCACCCGCCAGCCAGCACCACCGCCCCGTCAGCCAGCCACCCTCCCCGTCGCCAGCCACCCTCCCCGTCAGCCAGCCACCACCGCCGCCGCTCCCGCACCTGAATGTCGTCGTTGTGGCAGCCACGACATAAGAGTGTCGTCGTTGTGGCAACGACGACAAACGCACCCGGGAGGGGATCCATCCCGCCGACCACAGCGGGCGCTGCAGTCACAGCCGTCACGCCGGCCTCCTCGATGATCATGGACTGCTGGATCTGGAGCGACCAGATCTCCATGATCACGAACCGCGGCCCCGCGCGGGCGAGCCAGGGTCAGCGGTTGGTGGCGAGCTGGTGGTAGTCGGTGAAGACGACCGGGCCGCCGACGAGTTCCGGGCCGTAGACGGCTTCGAAGCGCCGGACCGCTGCCGAGGAGCCGTGCGCCTTGTGCGCGGCCTCGTCGGCGAACTCGAAGAGATGCACGAACCTGGTCGGGTCGTCGGCCTGCTGCCAGGCCGTATACATCAGGCTGCCCGGCTCGTTCGCCGCGACGTAGTCGACGAACTCGGCGATCGCGGCCTTGACCTTGTCCACGGCCGAGGCCTTCACCTGGTAGTGGGCGGTTTGGTAGATGGGCACGGTGCTCTCCTTGGGTTCCGCTCGATCGCTATCGTTCAACAGATATGTTGAATATCATGGCCCTGAGATATGGTCAACAAGGTGCTTGAAGATCAGGTCCTGGACGCTACCTACGCGGCGCTCGCCGACCCGACCCGCCGCGCCCTGCTCGTGGCGCTGCGCGGCGGGGACGCCCGCATCACCGACCTGGCCGCGCCGCTGCCGATGACGTTCGCCGGGGTGTCCCGGCACATCGGCGTGCTGGAGACGGCGGGCCTGGTCCGGCGGGCGATCCGGGGCCGCGAGCACTGGGTGTCGCTGCGCCCCGAGGGGCTCTCCGCCGCCGAGGACTGGATCCGCGAGCAGACCGCGTTCTGGTCGCGGCGCGCGGACGCGCTCGCCGCCCGGCTGGCCCGGAAGCGGGACGCCGGTGACTGAGCCAACCGGGACCTCCGCGCTGGTCCGGCGCCTGCTGCCCGCCCCGCCCGATGTCGTCTACGACGAATGGCTCGACCCCAGCGCACTCGCCGACTGGATGTGCCCGCGCCCGGCACGGTGCCGCGGCATCGAGTCGGAGCCGCGCGTCGGCGGCCGGCTGCGGATCGACATCGAGGAGGAGGGCACCGAGTTCTACGTCACCGGGGAGTACCTGGTGCTGGACCGCCCGGGGCGGCTCAGCTTCACCTGGTCCTGCTCGACGTGGCCCGATCCCGGTCTCAACAGCGTGGTGACCGTGCTGCTGGAACCGCACGAGGGCGGCCAGACGCTGATGACGATCCGGCACACGCAACTGCCGCCGGGGCTGGCCGATCAGCACGAGCGCGGCTGGGAGGCCATCGCGGGCCAGCTCGCCGCGGAACTGTCTGCCGCGCCGGCCCGGCGGTCAGCCGCCGACCACCCGCTCCCTCGTTCGTGATCATGACTTTGGTGGTGCTGGAGGCCCACCAAAGTCATGATCACCAATCAGTCAGGCCACGGTTTCGGCGTCGGCGGCGATGATCGAGTCAAGCAGGCCGGGGAAACGCTGGTCCAGGTCGTCCTTGCGCAGCGACATATACCCCCGGGCACCCTGGATCCGCTTGGTGACGATCCCCGCCTCGCGCAGGATCCGCAGGTGGTGGGAGAAGGTCGGCTTGGTCATCGGCAGCCCGGCCTCCTCGATGACCTGGGCGCACCAGGACTCGCCGTGCCGCGCCACGAACCGCACCGCGGCGAGCCGGTGCGGGTCGGCGAGCGCGGCGAGCACGCGCGGCAAGTGGATGTCCGCCACCGCCGGCTCGACGCCATCATCTAGCACAGTGCCGAGCATAGCCCAGGGTTGCGAGTAGTTCGACGATTGTTGTACTGTTCGACGGTTGTCGAACTTCGAGGAGCACTCGTGCTGAATGCACAGCCAAGGCTAGCGACGCTCCGGCTACGGGCAGCCCGCCCGGCCGCGCCGCGGCCATCGTCTCCGTCACCCCGGCACGCAGCACCCCCGCTGGCGTCGGCCGGACCGGACCCGCGCCGCTGGCTCATGCTGCCGGTCGTGCTGACGGCGATGTTCATGGCCGGCTTCGACATCTGGGCGGTGAACGTGGCGGCCCCCTCACTGCAGCGCGACCTGCACGTGAGCGACGCCGCGCTGCAGCTGATCGTCGGCGGTTACGCGTTCATGTACGCCAGCGGCATGGTGACCGGGGGCCGGCTGGGGGACCTGTTCGGCTACCGGCGGATGTTCATGATCGGCGTGGTCAGCTTCGCCGCCGCGTCGTTGCTGTGCGGCCTGGCCCAGTCCTCCACCGAACTGGTCGCCGCGCGGCTGATCCAGGGCCTGACCGGTGCCGCGATGGTGCCCCAGGTCCTGGCGCTGATCACGGCGACGTTCCCGGTGGCCGAGCGCAGCCGCGCGCTGGCCTGGTTCGGCGTGACCATGGGCGTCGGCTTCGTGTCCGGGCAGATCCTCGGCGGCGGGCTGATCGAGGCGAACATCTTCGGGCTCGGCTGGCGGGCGATCTTCCTGGTGAACGTGCCGGTCGGCGTGCTGGCGCTGACCGCCGCCGCGCTCGTGGTGCCGCACGCCTGGGCGCAGCGCCGGCCGCGGCTGGACCCGCTCGGCGCGGTGGGCGTCTCGGCCAGCATCGCCCTGGCCCTGGTGCCACTGGCGCTCGGCCGGGACCAGGGCTGGCCGCCCTGGGCCTGGGCCTCGCTCGCCACGTCCCTGCCGCTGCTCGGGCTGACCGTGCTCTGGGAGCGGCGGCTGGCCCGCCGGAACGGCGAGCCACTGCTCGACCTGCCGCTGTTCCGTGACCGCACCTTCTCGGCGGGCCTGGTGGTGAACTTCGGGCTGGTCTTCTTCTTCGGCAGCTTCATGTTCGTGCTCACCCTGCTGCTGCAGGCCGGCCTCGGCCAGCCGCCGCTGCGCGCCGGCGTCGAGGCGCTGCCGCTGGCCGCGGCGTTCACGGTCATGTCGATCGTGAGCCCGCGGTTCTCGGCGCGGCTGGGGCCCCGGGCCATCACCCTGGGCGCGAGCATCACCACCCTGGGCGCGATCGCGCTGGCGGCCACCGGCGCGCACTACGGCGCCCGGCTGACCGGCTGGGACCTCGCCCCGGCAACCGTGCTCATCGGCCTGGGGCAGGGCATCGCGCTGCCGTTGCTGATCGGCGCGGTGCTGGCCCACGTCCGGCCCGAGCGCGCGGGCGCCGCGGCCGGGATCCTCACCACCACGCAGCAGTTCGGCGCCGCCAGCGGCATCGCCGTGATCGGCGCGATCTTCTACGGCATCCTCGGGACCGCACCGGCTACGGGCACGTTCGTCTCCGGGCTGGTGGTGGCCATGTCGGTGAACGCGGCCCTGGTGGCGGTCGCGACGGCGGTCACGCTGCTGCTGCCGCGCCGCGCGGCCGCCCGGCATGCGCCCAGCCCAGCCCCGGCCAGCCCAGCCCCGGCCAGCCAGGCGCCGGCCGCTCTGGCCCGGGAGCAGGTGGCCGCGGCGGCCAGCGCCGCGCCCGCGGACATCCCTGGCTGACGGTCACGCATGCGGTGCCCGGCTCGCCGCCGGCTCAGCGGAAGGCACGCAGCCGACAGCCGACCCGCCGCCGGCTCAGCGACGGCACTCGTTGCCCCCGGGTCGATGCCGGGGGCAACGAGTGCATATCTTCCGTTAAGACAGCGCCGCTTCGGTTGTGCGATCGTCGCGCTTCATTGACGCTGCCTAGATAGCGTTTTGAAGGAGGGGACACCGTGGCAGACCAGGGCGGCCCGGCCCGGCGCGGCAGGCCCCGCGATGCCGGCGTGGACGAGCGGGTTCTCACCGTGGCGTGGGATCTCCTGCGGGCCGGCGGCTACACGGGCCTGAACGTGGACGAGGTCGCCGAACGTGCCGCCGTGGCCAAGACGACGCTGTACCGCCGGTGGCCGACCAAGGATCACCTCATCATCGCCGTGGTCACCCGGATGATCCCGCCGGTGCCGGTCCCCGATACCGGCGACCTGTGCCGTGACCTGACCGAGTTCGCCGTCGGCCTGGCCGCGAGCCTGCACACGTACCGCACGGCGGGCAGTCCGGGCGGCTTGTCGGCCGGCCTGGCCGGCGAGCTTGTCGCCGCGGCGGCCCGTCATCCGGACATAGGCGAGCTCGTCCGCGCCCTGCACGCGCGGCGGCACGCCATGGCGCTGGCCCGGCTGCAGCGGGCCAGCGAGCGGGAGGGGCTGCGCCCGGACATTGACCATGACGTCCTGATCGACCTGGTGTCCGCACCGATCTACTACCGGGTGCTGATCACCGGGGCGACCGCCGACCGGAGCTACGCCGAGCGCCTGGTCCGGGCGGTACTGGCCGGCGCGCTCAGCGTGCAGGCGCGGGCCGGATAACGGCGCAGGCCGATGGCTGCGCCGGCTGGCCGGATGGCTGCGCGGGCTGGCCGGATCGCGGCGCGGGCCGGCCGGATGGCTGCGCGGGCCGGCGGCGGCGCGGCTGATCGGATGACGGCGCGGGCCGGGGCACGCGGGCGGCGTCACCCGTCGGCGTTCGTCAGGTGCTCACCCAGCGCCCCGGGCACCCAGTCCAGCGTCTTCTCGAAGTGCACCGTCGTCCCGGCACGGCTGTTGCCGGTCAGCCGCAGGTTGTCGGTGACCGCGTCGATGATCTTCAGCCCGCGGCCGCGCTCGGCGGTGACCGGCACAGGTTCGCTGGGCGGCGCGATCGCGACCGCGCCGTCGCCGCTGTTCACGACCTCGATCACGCACCGGCCGTCCCTGGCCCGCGCCATCACCTCGTACTCCTGGCCCGCCCCCGCGTGCAGGACCACGTTGGCGCACGCTTCGCTGAGGGCGAGGGCGATGTCGGTCCGGGTGTCGGCGGTCACGCCGAGGGTCTCCAGGCAGCTATCGAGAACCTGGCGGCTGATCGGCACGCTGGCGGCGTCGCGCGGCATGAACAGCACCACCTTGAACTCCACGTCCTCCACCTCCCGGCCGGATCCCATGCCTTCCGGCCCCTGCACTAGCCACTTCCCAGCACAGTAGATCCCTAACTCGCCGGCACCGCCGAGGCGCGCGGCCAGCGCCGCCCCCACCGGGGAGGACCGGCCCCGATCCCGGGACAAAGGTCGTGACAACGGCCGCCGCGCAGGGGGAGCCTAGGTGTGTCCCGGGGACGCGGGAGGCGGCGCGATGGGCGGCTGGTGCTCGGTAGAGGAACTGACCCGCGGGCCGTTCGGCCCGGGCGGCGGGAAAGGAATCGAACCGGTGCACGGCCGCCAGGTAGCATCGCCTGTCGTGGCCGAGGCTGGAGTGGTTCGCAAATTCAACGTCCGGATCCCGCTGCGCGAGGGCATCACGCTGTCGGCCGACCTGGCCCTGCCCAAGGAGCTGCCCGCCCCGGCGGTGGTGGTCCGCACCCCCTACGGCAAGACCGGGGACCGGCAATCGCAGCGCGGTGCCGTGTTCGCCAAGGCCGGTTACGCGTGCCTGCACGTCGACGTCCGCGGCCGTGGCGACTCCGAGGGCGCCTTCGAGCCGTATCGCAACGACGGCCCGGACGGGGCGGAGGTCATCGCCTGGGCGGCGGCGCAGGACTGGTGCACCGGCGATGTCGCCACCCTGGGCGGCAGCTACGGCGGCCGGATCCAGTTCCTGACCGCGCTGCAGCAGCCGCCCGCGCTGCGCGCGATGGTGTGCCTGGTGACGCCGAGCGACCCGTTCGTGGAGTGGCCGACCGGGCTGCCCACGCCGATGCACATCAACTGGTTCCGGATGACCGACGGCCGGATGCCCCAGTTCACCGATGACGTGGACTGGATGGAGGTGTACCGGCACCGGCCGCTGCTGACCATGGACGAGGCGGCCGGGTTCGCGGCGCCGCTGTGGCGGGAGGAACTGCGGCACCGCACCCTGGACGAGTGGTGGGAACCGGTCCGCTACCAGCACCGGATCGGCGAGATCGACGTGCCCGTGCTGCACATCTCCGGCTGGTACGACGACGAGCAGATCGGCACCCCGGCCAACTTCGCACGAATGGTCGCCGCGGGCCGGGCCGGCCAGCGGCTGCTGATGGGCCCCTGGCCGCACGCGGTGAACTCGACGCGGAAGCTCGGTGAGGTGGACTTCGGCCCGGACGCGCTGATCGACCTGGACGCCTACATCGTGGCCTTCCTCGACGAGCACGTGCGAGGCATCGAGCCGGACCCGCGGCCCGCGCCGGTGCGGATCTTCGTGATGGGCGCCAACGAATGGCGGGACGAGCAGGAGTGGCCACCGGCCAGCGCGACGTCCACGGTCTTGTACCTGTCCAGCGGCGGGCGCGCGAACAGCCGGTTCGGCGACGGCCGGCTGGTTCCCGCGGCGGTGACCGCCGAGGAGCCCCCCGACGAGTGGACGCACGACCCGGACCGGCCGGTCCCGTTCATCACCGACCAGAGCAGCGCGCAGATCGGCGGCCCGGACGACTACCACGGCATCGAGGGCCGCGGCGACGTGCTGGTGTTCACCGGCGATCCGCTGCCGGAACCGCTGGAGATCATCGGGCCGGTCAAGGTCATCGCGCACGTGGCCACCTCGGCCGCCGACGCCGACGTGACGGCCAAGCTCCTGGACGTGCACCCCGGCGGCTTCGCCCAGCGGCTCTGTGACGGAGTGACCCGGCTGCGCTACCGGGACGGATTCGACGCCGAGCAGCCGGTCACCCCCGGCGAAACGTACGAGGTGGAGATCCGCATGTGGGACACCTGCACGCGGCTGGCCGCCGGGCACCGGCTGCGGGTCGAGATCGCCTCCTCGGCGTTCCCGAAGTTCGATGTCAACCTGGGCACCGGCGGAGACATGATCAGCGAGACCGACGGGGTCATCGCCACCAACCGGCTCTGGCACACGCCGTCGCGCCCGTCCCGGCTCATCGTGAACTGACGCCGCGGCGGACCAGGGCGCTGATTGTGATGGTTGGCGCAACCATCACATTCTTTTGTCGTGGTTGCGCCAACCATCACGAACGCTGCCGCCGCGATCAGTCCTTCACGAAGACCGTCAGGGGCCGCAGCGCGTCGACGGTGGCCGCCGGCAGGTCGAGCACGACCCCGAGGTCGTCGGCCGAGGAGAACCCGCCGACCGGCGCGCGCTCGGCCACGATCCGGGCGGCCAGGTCCCCGGTGATGCCGGGCAGGCCGGTCAGGATGGCCGCAGGGACGTGGTTGACGTCGACGAGCCCGTAGTCGTCCGCGCCGGGGACGTCCGGCCTGCCGACGCCCAGCTCGCGGGCGAGGGCGGGCTGGCTGGCCAGCAGGCGCTGGCCCTCGGCCCGGCGCTCGATGCGGGCCTCGGCCGCCGCCACCCTCGGGTCCTCGCTGCCATGCATCCGGCGCACCGCGTCGTTGCTGACCACGAGGGCGTGCACGCCACCGCCGATCCAGGTGACCAGCCACAGGGCCGCACCTGCGCCCCGCGCGGTGCTGCCCGGATGAGCCGGCGTGTCCAGCACCAGCCACCCGGCCAGCGTGGCCGCATACACCGCGGCCCAGGCCCGCCACCGGCGCCGCCGCGCCCGGATCCCGATGTAGCCGAACGCCGCGAACGTGGTGAGGCCGAGCGGCAGGGTGAGCAGCAGCCAGGCCTTGGCCCGGAACGTCGAGGCTCTGCTCGCCGGGGACGCGCCCGGGACAGGCACCGCCGGCGGCCGGCCGGGCGAACCGCCCGGGATCTGGGTCACTCGGTAAGGGTACGAGCCGGGTGCAGCGGCGGCGCGGCGAAATCGCGCAGCAACTGATCAAGAAGGGCAACCTGGCGGCCGGGCGGCACCCGGGCCGGGTACAGCACCGCCTCCACGCTGAGCCCGTCGATCAGCGCGACCAGCCGGTGGGTGGCCTCCTCGATGTCCGCGCCGGCGGCCAGCTCGCCCAGCCGCTGGGCATCGAGCAGCAGTTTCCGTAGCCGGGACCACAGCCTCTCGAACTCGGCGTTCTGCAGCGCGGCCAGCTCGGGGCTGCCCAGCGACCGGCCCCAGAAGCTGACCTCGATCTCGGCCTCGAGCAGCCGCTGCGGGTCCAGCGGCAGCGCCTCGAGCATCACCACGCGCAGCGCCGCGAGCCCGGCCAGGCCGGCCGCGCGGTGGGCCATCCGCTCGCCCACCCGGCGGTGCGACAGCACCAGCGCCGAGCCGAGGATGTCCTGCTTGTCGTTGAAATAGTGGGCGAGCACGCCGGCCGAGTAGCCGGCCTCCCTGGCGATCTTCCTGACGGTGGTTCCCGCCAGCCCGTGCCGGGCGATGACCCGCCAGGTGGCGGCCAGCACCTCGTCCCGGCGCGCATCGGCGTCCACGACCTTTGGCATCCGCATGCTCCAGGAGCGCTCTTGTCCGCTGAGGAGACAGTACCTCGCACGCGGCGCACTCTTGAATTATTTCGGACGTCCGTCTAACATCCCGGCTAACCGTGGCACGAGGCCCCGGAGGCCAGGCATGACACTGCCGACCGCGTCCCCCCTGGTGGTCTGCCTCGGCGCGCACATTCTGGACATACTCGGCCGCCCCGTCACCGCGATCCCGCCCGGCCAGGGCAGCGTGCTGCTCGAGGAGATCCGGCTGACCGCCGCCGGGACCGCGGCGGGCACGGCGGTGGACCTGGCCAAGCTCGGCGCCCGGGTGGTGTCGATGGGCGCGATCGGCGAGGACGACCTCGCGCGCCTGCTGGTGTCGCTGCTTGACCGGCACGGCGTGGACACCAGCCACCTGGCCCGGGTGCCGGGCGTGCAGACCTCCGCCACCATGCTGCCGATCCGGCCGAACGGGGAGCGCCCGGCGCTGCACGTGCCCGGAGCCACCGGCCACCTGCGGCCGGGCGACGTGGACAGCGGCCTGGTCGCTTCCGCCGACGTGCTGCACGTGGGCGGCCCCGACGTGCTCGGCCGGTTCGCCGGCGAGCCGCTCGCCGCCGTGCTGGCCGCGGCCAGGGCCGGCGGCACGCTGGTCACCATGGACCTGCTCCGGCCCGGGTCGCCGGAGGTCCTTGACCGGCTGGCGCCGGTGCTCCCGCTGGTCGATTACTTCCTGCCGAACTCCGATCAGTTGCTGGCGATCACCGCCGCCGCCGACCTGGACGCCGGGATCAAGACGATCCTGGACGCGGGCACCGTGGCGGTCGCGGTGACCATGGGGGAAGACGGCAGCAGGATCGTGACCGGCGGCACCGACGCCCGCCTCCCGGCCCTCCCGGTGCCGGTGGTGGACACCACCGGCTGCGGCGACGCCTACTCGGCCGGGTTCATCACCGGCATCTGCCACGGCTGGGGCCCGGAGGGGGCCGGCTGGCTCGGCGCCGCGGCGGCCGCGCTGGTGGCGCAGGGCCTCGGCTCCGACGCCACCCTCACCGGCCTCGGCCAGGCCCTCGAGTTGATACCGCCCGGCGCCAGGCGCATTTTCAGAAATACGGAGGCCGCCCGATGACCGCTACCGACGCGCATGCCCGTACCACCGACGCGGCCCTGCGGGCCAGGGCGGCCGCGGTGATCCCCGGCGGCATGTACGGGCACCAGAGCGCGGCCGGGCTGCCCGCCGCGTTCCCGCAGTTCATGGCGCGCGGGGCCGGGGCGCGGGTGTGGGACGTGGACGGCCGCGAGTACGTGGACCTGATGTGCAGCTACGGGCCGGTCATCCTGGGGCACCGGCATCCCAAGGTGGAGGCGGCGGCGGAGGCACAGCGGCTGGAGGCCGACTGCCAGAACGCGCCGTCGCCGCGGATGGTGGAACTCGCCGAGGCGCTGACCGGCACCGTGGCGCACGCGGACTGGGCCATGTTCGCCAAGAACGGCACCGACGCCACCACGCTCGCGCTGATGATCGCCCGGGCGGCCACCGGGCGCCGCAAGATCCTCGCCGCCCGCGGGTCCTACCACGGCGCGGCCCCGTGGTGCACGCCGCGGCCCGGCGGCGTGACCGCGGAGGACCGCGCGCACATGGGCTACTTCCGCTACAACGACCTGGCCAGCGCGCAGCAGGCGGCGGACGCGGTGGCCGGCGACCTGGCCGGCGTGATCGTCACCCCGTTCCGCCACGACATCGGCCAGGACCAGGAACTCGCAGACCCGGAGTTCGCCCGGGGCCTGCGCGCGCTGTGCGACCGGACCGGGGCCGCGCTCATCCTCGACGACGTGCGCTGCGGGTTCCGGCTGCACCTGGGCGGTAGCTGGGAGCCGCTCGGCGTGGCACCGGACCTGAGCGCGTGGAGCAAGGCGATCGCCAACGGCTACGCGCTGGCCGCGGTCCTCGGCGGCGAGGCGTTCCGGGCCGGGGCCACCGAGGTGTTCACCACCGGCTCGTTCTGGTTCTCGGCCGTGTCCATGGCCGCCGGGCTGGCCACGCTGGAGGCGCTCGCCGAACAGGACGCGGTGGCCACCATGACCGCGCGCGGCCAGGCGCTGCGGGATGGCCTGGCGGAACAGGCAGCCAGGCAGGAGCTGGCCATCCGGCAGACCGGCCCGCCGCAGATGCCGTTCCTGACGTTCGCGGGGGATCGGGACTTCGCGCTGGCGAACACGTTCGCCGGGGAGGCGGCCCGGCGCGGGGCGTTCCTGCACCCGCGGCACAACTGGTTCGTCTCGGCGGCCACCACGCCCGCCGACCTGGACCTGGTACTGGACGCGACCGGCCACGCCTTCGCCGCGGCGCGCAGGCACCTCGACGCGGACTCATAGCAAGGGCGGGCGGCGGCCCCGGCCGCCCGCCGCGGTGCAACACACGGCCAGCGGCGGTCCGGCCAGAGAGGGTGGGACCGTGGAAGACATCGCAGGCACCGGTGCGGGCGTCCTGTCGGCCCAAACGGGTGCCGACGAGGCCGTGCTCAACCGGTTCGGCTACGTCCAGGAACTGCGGCGCAAGCTGCGCTTCTTCTCCGTTTTCGCGGTGGGGTTCTCGATCATCTCGATCACCACCGGGATCTTCCTCAACTACGGGTTCGGGCTCGCCTACTGGGGGCCCGCGATGATCTGGCTGTGGCCGGTCGCCGTGGTGGGGCAGGTGCTGGTGGCGCTGGTCGTGGCGGAACTGTCCACCAGGATCCCGCTGGCCGGCTACGCCTACCAGTGGAGCTCCCGGCTGGTGAACCCCTCGTACGGCTGGTTCGTGGGTTTCGCCGGCCTGATGTACATGACGGTCGGCGGCGGCGCGATCATCCTGCTGGTCGCGGCCCCGCTGCTGATCAGCGAGTTCGGGGTAACGGCCACCCCGCACCTGACCCTGGCCGTGGCGATCATCATCATGATCCTGCCGGCGCTGATCAACATCATCAGCGTGCAGGTCGCCGCCCGGGTCAACAACGTCGCGGTGTTCACCGAGATCATCGGCACGGTCGTGTTCGGCGTGCTGCTGCTGATCCTGTGGGGCGTGGGGACAAAACCCGGCAGCGGCGCGAGCATCCTGTTCAGCACCACGTCGGTGCAGCACAACGCGGCCTGGTACTCGATCGCGCTGGCCGCGCTGGTGGGCATCTACACCCTGGTCGGTTTCGAACTGGCCGCCGACCTGTCCGAGGAGGCGGTCAACGCGGGCCACACCGTGCCCCGGGCGGTGATCTGGGCCGTGGTCGGCTCCGGCGTGCTCGGCATGATCGCGCTGATCGGCTTCACCATCGCGATCCCCGACCTGAAGGCCGTGGAGCAGCCCGGGCTGCCGCTGCTCACCATCGGCGGCTACTGGCTCGGCTCCGGGCTCACCAAGGTGTTCATCGGCTTCGTGGTCTTCTCCATGTTCGCCATCATCGTGGTCGGTGCTGCGGCTCAGGCGCGGCTGGTGTACTCGCTGGCCCGGGACAACATGCTCCCGTTCTCGGCGTGGTTCCGTAAGGTCAACCCGCGCACCCAGACGCCGATCATCGCGCTGGTCGTCTTCGGCGTCCTCGACATCGCGTTCATGATCTACGGGTACCTGCAGACCAACGCGTTTGGCACGCTCGTGGCCGCGACCGCGATCATCCCGTACATCATCTACTTCCTCATCACGGTGGCCTACGCGCGCAAGCGGGCCGTGCTCGAGCATGTGCCCGGCGACTTCCACCTGGGCCGGTGGGCCAAGCCGGTGATCGGGCTTGTGCTGGCCTGGACCGTGCTAGTGATGCTGATCCTGGCGCTGCCGGCCCCGTTCCACGGGTCGGACAAGGTCATCGCCGGCGGCGCGGTGCTCGCGGCCTTGTGGTACTTCCTGGTGCTGCGCGGCAGGCTCCGCAACGGCACCGCCGGCCCGGCGCCGATCGAGCGCGTCGCCACCGACGGGACCCCGGATGCCTGAGCCAGGCTGCGGCCCGGGCGGCGGTGTGGCGCGGTGGCTATCGGGGCTTGCGGTGCCGGTCGCCGTCGAGCAGCCAGTCCGCCTGGTTCATGACTTCCCGCTCGGCCCGGCGGCGGGCCTCGGCGAAGTAGCGCGCCGGGTCCCTGACCATGCGTTCCGGACGGTCGTCGTGGTCCTCGATGGTGATGTGCACCGCCACTTCGGCTGCCTCTCCCACGATCTCAGTGTCAGCCCGTGCCCACGGGGACACAATGGCCGGCTGGTCTGCTTCTCGTGCCCGCACAGCATCCTCTCTCAGGTTAGCGCGACCGCGAGCAGCCCGCCCAGCAGCCGGATGAGCGGCACGTCCGCCCGCCGGACCCCGTCCACCTCCAGCGCGTCGACCATCAGCATGCCGAACGCGTTCTGCCCGGCCGCGACCGGCACCGCGGCGAAGGACTGGTAGGTCTGCGGCGCGGTGATGCGCCAGCCCGGCGGCGCGCTGGTGGCCAGGTCGGGGCAGAACAGGTGCTGGTTGTGCCGGATCATGCCGAAGACCAGGTCGCCTTGGGTGGTGCCCTCGGCGATCGCCTCGAGCGGGTCGTCCACCCGGCCGCTGTACTGGGACGGGACCAGCATGGTCGGGGTGCCCGGCGCGAACCGGAACAGGCAGGCCCGGACCCGGCCGGTGCCGGCCAGGTGGGCCGCCGAGTCCAGCACCATCGGGATCGCCGCCTCGGCCAGCGCCGCGCGCTCGTGCCTGCCCGCGGTGGCGATCCGGCCGAGCTGGCGCACGATCGGGTCCAGGGCGTCGTTCATCGTCACCTGCATCGCGACGGCCGCGTCCACCGCGGCCCGCTGGGCGCGGGCCCGTAGCCGCTCCTTGCGGATCTGCTCATAGGCGGGGACGCCGGCGGCGGTGACGCTCGCGAGCGCGGCGCCCAGCGTCCACCAGCCGCGATCCACCGTGGCGGAGCCCGCCTGCATGCCGAACCACGTCGCTAAGGCAACCCCGGCCAAACTGATGACCGTGGTCAGGTAAACCCGTGCGCCGGGTGGAATACGCATGCGGAGCAGGGTAGTCATCGCCAGGGGGTGCTCGCGGGCCGCACGCGGATCCCGTTTGCCCCGCCAGCGCGATGTATGGGCGGGATGCCGGGTTAATGCGAGGTGAGCGTGATAACAGGGTTCGTGCCAGGTGGGGCGGATCAAGGGGTTGATGCCGGACACCGCCGGTATTCCCTGTTTTTCCACCCGGTAATATTGTCAGCTGATGCTGAAGGGGCACGAGTTGACGTATTACGAGGAACGCTACCGGCTCACCGGCCGGGCGGCCGCGGGCCTGGCTGGCAGCGTGCTCCTCGTGGCGATCGGCTTTCTGTGGCACCTGCCGGTGATCTTCCTCCCGCTCGGCTTCGGCCTCGCGGCGGTCACCGCGCAGGGTGCCGGGGTGCTCGACCGGGCCCGACGCACGACCGCGTTCCGCGCCGACGAGGCGGGCATCACGCTGGGCGCCGTGCCGGACAAGCTGACGGTGCGCCGGGGCTCGCGGCTGTTCATCCCGTGGGCGGATGTCGAGCGGATCGTCCTGTACCCGGTGCACCCGCGCGTCCCGGGCGCCCGCGCCGCGGTGCGGTGCGTCGGGGTCCAGCGGCGGGCCGCGGCCGAGCCGCTGCAGTGGGGCAACGAGCCCGCGCCCGGCTGCCCCGTGCCCCGCGTCCCGGCCTGGGCGACCCGGATGATCACCGGCTGGCGGCTGGACCGCGCCCGGCTGGCCGCGGTGACCGCGGCGGTGGCGCCCGGCGTGCCCATCCTCGACACCAGCACCGACCCGCTTCCCGACGAGGAAGAAGACGACGGCCGCGGGGACAGCGCCCCGGCGGCGGGGCCCGCTGCGTAGCCGGGCTGGCGGGCCTGCTCGGGAGTGGCGGCCTGGTCCGGGTGACGTCGGGCGCGCGGGTGGGGTGACTCCGCCGGTGACGGGGCTCGCGGCTCGCGGGTGACGGGGCTCGCGGGTAACGGGCTCAGCCGGTGACGGCCCCGGGCCAGGGCGAGGTCCGCTTCCACGCCGTCCAGGTCCCGGCCGGCCTCGGCCAGCGCGGTTGCGTCACCCTCGAAGACCGCGCGTTCGTAGAGCGCCGGGCGTTCTCGATCCGCTCATCCACGGCCATGGCCGCCTCCCTGCCGGGTCCGGCCCGCGACGTTACCAGCGGCCGGCCGCTGCCCCGCGACGCCGGCCAGCTGATTGCTTTGCGTGCTTACATCATCACTCGGAGGTATCGTACGAACGTGCCGGCAGATGCGACCACCGAGCCAACGGAGCGGCTCCACGGCCTGCGGCCCGCACTCACCAGCTTCGTCGGCCGGGCCGGCGCGGTGGACACGGTGGCCGGACTGCTCGGCAAGTACCGGCTGGTGACCGTGACCGGGCCGGGCGGAATGGGCAAGACGCGGCTGGCCGGCGAGGTCGCACGGCAGGTGGCCGAGCGATTCGCCGACGGTGTGTGGGGCGTAGAACTGGCCACCGTAGCCGAGCCGGGATTAGTCCCCGCCGCGGCGGCCACCGTGCTTGGGCTGCGCCAGGCTCCCGGGATGTCAGTCATGGAAGCGCTGGGCGGCAACCTTGCGCGCCAGCAGTTGCTGATGGTGCTTGACAACTGCGAGCACGTGCTTGAGGCGGCCGCGCAGTTCTGCGCGGCGGTGCTGCTGTCCGCCGACGACGTGCGGATCCTGGCAAGCAGCCGGGAGCCACTAGGCCTGGCGAGGCGCGCTACCGGCTCGCGCCGCTGGCACTGCCGGGCCGGGGCAGCCCCGGTGACGCGGTGACCTCCGAAGCGGTGGCCCTGTTCGTCGACCGGGCCCGCCAGCTCGACCCGCACTTCGCCCTGGACGATGAGGCGGGCGCCCTGGTGGCCCGGCTGGTGGCGCACCTGGACGGGTTGCCGCTGGCGATCGAGCTGGCCGCCGCCCGGGCCGAGGCGCTCGGCCTGGCGGAGCTGCTCAACCGGCTGGACGACCGGTTCCGGCTGCTGGTCAGCGCGCAGCGTGGCGCGGCCGCCAGGCAGCGGTCCCTGGAGGCCACCTTCTACTGGAGCTACCAGTTGCTCAGCGCTTCCGAGCAGCGCGTGCTGCGGCACCTGTCGGTGTTCCCCGGCCCGTTCACGCTGGACGCCGCCATGGCGATAGCCGGTTCCGACGCCCGCCCGGGCGTCCTGCACCTGGTCGACTGCTCGCTGCTCACGCCGCCGCGGACCGGGCCGGACGGGCGCTCCCGGTACTCGATGCTGGAGACGCTGCGGGCCTACGCCAGGGACCGGCTCAGGGAAGCCGGCGAGGAGCACGTGGCGGGCGCGGCGCTTTCCGCTCACGTACTCCAGGTGGCCGAGCAGGCCGCGGCCGGCCTCGCGTCCGGTGACGGGGAACTGGCCGCGGCGCGGTGGCTGGACGCCGAGGACGCCGCCATCTACCAGGGGATGGCCTGGGCCCTCGATCACGACCCGCCCGCCGCGCTGCGGCTGGCCGTGGCGCTGGCGCCGTGGTGGCGGCTGCGCGGCCGGTGGATCCAGGGAACGACGCTGCTGCAGCGCGCGGCCGAGCGGGCGGGCCCGGGCGCCGGCGCCTGGTACTCCGCCCGGGTCTGGATCTGCAACCTCTCCCTGGGCACGTCCAACTACGACACCCTGCTCGGTCACTACAGCGCGGTCGCCGAGGCGCTCGGCGACGCGCCCGCCTCTGGCGACCTGGTGGACAGACTGACCGGCCGGTCGGCGGTGCTGCGCAACCTGGGCCGCCTGGCCGAGGCGACGGCGGATGCCCGGGCCGCCCTGGCGCTGGCCCGCCAGATCGGCTACCTCACCGGCGAGCACGTGGCCCTGACCGAGCTGAGCCTGGCCTGCGTCTACGCCGGGGATGGCGAGCAGGCGCTGGAGTGGGCCAGGCAGGTACAGCGGATCGACCGGGCCAGGATCCCCGGGTGGGTGGCCCGCAACGGCGCAGGCGTGCTGCTGTACGCGCTCATCGTGAACGGGCCAGAGGAGGCTCCGCAGGATCTGTTCGCGCAGGCGGTGGCGCGGGCCAGGGACGCCGGCGACCTGGTGGCCCTGGCGGACTGCCTGTACCTCACGGCGGTGCTTGCCCTGCAGACCGGGCGCCCGGCCGACGTCATGGAACCGCTGCGGGAGACCCTTCAGATCGCGGCGAACGCGGGCAAGCGGCTGCGGGTGATCGACGCCCTGGACGAGTGCGGTTACCTGTGCGCGCTGACCGGCAGGCATGCCGAGGCGGTCACGCTGTGGGCGGCCAGGGACGTGCAGAGCCGGGCCAGCGGGCTGGCGGACACGCCGTTCGAGATACGCCGCCGCGAGGCGCCGTCGGCCGGAGCGCGGCGGTCGCTGGGGGCCCGGCGGTTCCGCGCGGCGCAGGACCGGGGCGCCGCGCTGACGCTCACCGCGGCGGTGGAACTGGCGGTGATGATGACCAGCGGGACCATGCCGGGGCAGCACGGGACGGCCAGCCCGGGGAAACTCAGCACCCGGGAACGGGAACTGGTCGCGCTGGTCGCCCGCGGGCATACCGACGCCCAGATCGCCGAGCAGCTGTTCATCAGCGTGCGCACGGTGCGCACGCACCTGGACCGGATCAGGGACAAGAGCGGCTGCCGCCGTCGCGCGGACCTGACCCGCCTCGCGCTGCAGGAAGGCATCGTCTAGCTGCCGTGCCCGGCCGGTGCGCGGATCCGACCCGCCTCGCGCTCCGGGAAGGCAACGCCCAGCCACGCCCGGCCGGCCCGCGGACCTGACCCGCCTCGCGCTCCGGGAAGGCAACGCCCAGCCACGCCCGGCCGGCCCGCGGACCTGACCTGCCTCGCGCTCCGGGAAGGCACCGCCTCGCCACGCCTTGACGCTCCGCCCATGGCCCGCGCCGGGCCGGCCCGATTACCCTCAGCCGGGCCGCGCCCGCGGCACAATGGCCGGCCGGCCCGGGGCGCGGTGGCGACGACGCGGCGAGACGGACGATGACGGCGTCGCGAGAAGGGGTATTCCGGCCTCTGCCTGCGGCTATGCCCGGCCGGCCAGCCTGGAGGGCCAGCGGCCAGGTATCCGGCCAGGCCGGGATGACAGGAACACCGATGTTCGCCACGCCGTACCTCCCCGCCCGGATCCCCGGCGCCCGCCACCCCGGCACGCCGGCCACGCCGCGGCAATGCCCCGGCGGTGACCCCGGCGGCCCGGACGTGGTGACCTTAACCGCGGCGCGTCCCGATGAGGCGCCTCCCCCTGGAGAGCCGCCCGCCGGGGCGCCGCCGGCCCGCACCGCGCCGCCGGTGCCGCCGGAGCGGGATCCCGGCCATGGCGGCCGGGATCCCGCGAGTCCTCATCAGCGCTTGCAGAACGACACGAAGTCCCCCAGCGAGCCGGGGACGCCGTCCCCGGTGGTGAGCAGGACCTGAGTCTCAAGGGTGACGGTGTAGGCACAGACGGGCAGGTCCGCGACGTTGAAATTGTTGGTGGCCGCGCCGGCGATCTGGCCCGGCGTGGCCGGCGGCAGGGTGAAGGTCCAGGTTCCGCCGCCCCCGATCATGACCAGGTCGACCGCGCCCAGGTTCGGGTGTGCCGCGGTGACCAGCACGGTCAGCGAGTTGGTGACCCCGCCGCACGGGCTGCCCGCCAGTTCCTGGACGTTCACGCTGGTCACGTCCAGCTGGCCGTCCACCTGGTGCGGCGACCAGCTGCCACCCTTGTTGACGTGGTTGTAGAGGGTGTTGTCGATGGCGAGCGTGTGGCACTCGCCGCCCGCCTGCTCGGTCAGCGGCAATCCCGCCTGGCGGACCCGGAGCCTGATGCCGAACAGCAGGTCCTGGGCCAGGCCGGCGGGCGGCAGCGGGGTCCCGGCCATGATCGCGCCGGCGTCGATCGGCGGCCACGGGGCGATGGTCGTCGTGTCCAGGACGATCATGTTGAGATTCGGGGTGAACAGCCCGGTCGACAGGTTGCCCTCCTGCGGCATGGCGATCCACCCTTGCGCGTCGGGGGTGACGATGATCTCGGTGGCCGGGTTGGTCCCGTTCACGTAGACCTCGGTGACCTCCAGGTTCGCGCCCACCAGCTTCTCTGACGTGCCGATCCACGTGGGCCCGATCTGGTGTGGCAGGACCGGGGTCCAGGGCCCGCCGGGCAGCGCCCGGACCTCGAACCGGTACTCCAGCGGCAGGCCGCCCAGCGTGGTGCCGACCGGGCCGCTGAGCCGCAGCCCGCTGAAGAAGGCGCGGTTGTCGCTGATGGTCAGACCGGATCCGCCCGGGCCGCTGTTCACATCGACCTGGTAGTCCAGGGTGCCGATGTAACGGAAGTCCGGAATGGGCTCGGTGCGCGGCGGCGCCTCCGGGATGCACAGATCGACGCAGAAGCAGGGGCCGACGTTCTGGCGGCCCGGAGTGCGCCCGGTGCTGGGCGGCTCGTCGAGCAGGACCACCCCACCGGGGCCTTCGATCCGGAAGTAGAGGTCGGGCCCGGGCACGAGTTCGATGTTGATCACCGGGGAGAACGGTGTCCTGGAGAACTCCGCCACGGTGTACCAGATCTGGAACTTGCCGCCGGGGCCGGTGACCGCGGAGCCGAGCGCGTCGTCCTGCAGCCAGTCCCGGTCGAACGCGAATACCGTGACCCCGTCGATCACTTCCTCGGTATCGCAGACGGTCACCTGGCCGCAGATGACCCACAGCCCCAGCCGGCCGAGCAGCGCGCAGGTCAGCCGCGGCAGCATCGCGTAGTCGAACGCCGCGACCTCGTTCCCGGCCTTGGCGTCCTCGGCGCCCACGGAGCGCCAGGCGGGCTGCAGCGTGGTCAGCGCCACCTGGGTCGGGCGCGGCGGCACATGGCCGCTCACCGTGCCGCAGTACAGGTCGATGTCCACGGCGTCGCCGCCGTAGGAGGCCGCGAGCTCCACCGTGTAGGCACCATCGGCGCCGATGATCGCCTCGCCGAGAAGTTCCCCGTGAGCCGCCTCAAGCGCGGCCCGATCCTCGGCATCGGCGTGGTGGAAGAGGCGGAACGTGTGGCGCGGGTCCGCGGCGGCCCGGGCCGTCACGCCCTGGTTCGGCAGTGTGGCGTACACGCGCACCGCCGCGCCTTGGAGCGAAATGGGACAGTCCTCACAGACCGACGCACTCAGCACGCCCCGAAGGGTGAACGACATGACAGATTCCCCCGAATCTTTCTTGCGGGCAGCGGAGTGCTGACCGTCATGGTTACTTAGAGCGATCTGGGCATGCATAAATACACGGAGTGATCACCCAGGGTCAGCGGGGATGCGGCGGCACCGCGAGAGCCGGGCCGAGGAACCCGGCCGCGAGGGGTTAAGCGGGGGGAGCCTGATCGGGAGCCGGGCGCGGCACGGAGCCGAGGGCCCGTCGCCGGGATGGCCCTTGAACCTACGGGTGTCCCTGGGTTGCTAGCTTCGGAGGGTGCAGGAACCGACGGCCACGAGGCCGTACATGCCGGGCTACGGGACGCTGCCCGCGTCTGAGGGGACCGGGCTGCTGCCCTGGTCCTGGGCGGTGGAGCGGCTGGCCCGCTCGCACGACTACTGGCTGGCCACGGTGACCCCGCAGGGCGCGCCGCACCTCATGCCGGTCTGGGCGGTCTGGCACTCCGATCGGCTGTGGTTCTCCAGCTCCAACGGATCCCGCAAGGCCCGCAACCTCAGCGCCGACGCCCGCTGCACCGTGTCCACCGACAACCCGCAGGAGCCGGTGGTCGTGCACGGCCGGGCCGAGCGGGTCACCAGCCCGGAGGCACTGGCGGGCATGCTGGCGGCGGAGAACGCCAAGTACCGGACCGACTATGGCGCGGAGATGGTGGACCCGGCGCTGAACAGTGTCTACGCGCTCCGGCTGGACTGGGTGTTCGCCCTGGACGCCAGCGACTTCGCCGGCTCCCCGACCCGGTTCACCTTCGGCCTGGCCCCGGCCGGCTGACGGGCCCGGTCGGCTGGCCACCAGTAGGGGGCGCTGGCCACGCCTCTCACGGAACCGCCCGGAGCGGGCTCGCGGACCGGCTCAAGCGAGGGGGCAAGGCGGCGTTCCGCGAGCTGGTCCAGGCCCTGCGGCTGTTGGGCGGCCCGAGCGCTGCCGTGCCGCGCCCATGCGACCGACACGCACATCACGGCCAGTGGGACGACCACGAAGATAGACGCCTGGAAGATGCCGTGGCCGCGGCTGAACAGGCCAAAGGCGAGGGCGGTCGGCACGAACACGCCGTACCCGATGGTGCTGACCACCGAGGAGGCCCCGGCCCGGACGGTGGACGGCATCGCGTCATGCAGGTAACGGGTCAGCGCGATGTTGAGGACGGTGACCCCGAAGATCGTGGCGACCTGGGCACCGACCACCACGCGCGGGTCCCGGACGAACAGGCCGCAGGCGATCACGAGCGTGCCGAGCGCGGCGGCCATCACGGTGCCGCGGCCCCGCAGCACGTTGGCGAGGGCGCCGCCGCTCCAAGCGCCGGAGTACATCGCCGCGCAACTGGGCCCGTACCAGAGCACCGGCAGTGCCAGCCCGAGGTACCAGAGCTGGTAGAACTCGATGAGCAGGCGCATGACCACGCAGTTGGCCACCAGGCCGAGCACGATCCAGCCGACGTTGCCGCTGGTCGTGCCGCGCACGATCCGGCCCAGGTGAGCCCCGAGGTGCAGCCTCGGCACCGTGCGGTGCAGGCCGGGCTCACGGAACCGGGACAAGGTGAGGAACGCGCAGCAGGTGAACGGGATCGTCAGGAAGTATTCGACCCGCAGGCTGAAGTAGTGCGCGACCGCGGCGCTGAGCAGCGCGCTGGTGATGAACGCCGTGGCCTCGAACATCTGCACCCGGCCGTAGCAGCGCTCGAAGGCATCGGCCGTCCCGGTTTCCTCGAGCACCACGTCGTAGACCGCCGAGTCGTAGGTCCCCGCGTACGCGGCGTAGAACAGGCCCCAGACCGATATCCCGGTGGCGTACACCGGCAGGCCGTGGCTGAACCCGCACACTACGGAACTGCCGATGAGCGCGCAGGTGGCGATGTAGAGCACGCCCTTGCGGCTCCACCGGTCGGCGAGCAGGCCGAGCGGGATGTTGGCGACCATCATGACCACGATGTAGACGAGCGTGGCGATCGTGATGAGGTAGTCGTTCAGGCCAACCGACCGCATGAAGAGCTTCTCGACCGAGTACCACAGCACGAAGCTGTGGATGAAGCCGGTGGCGTAGAGCGGCCGCAACCGCTTGTTGACCGACTCGGCAACGGGAGTGCTCTTCATGGCGACCGCCGGCGCCGTAGCAGTTGCACCCTGTCCCGCATGAAGCGCCCTTCGGTAGCTGGCAGCGGCGATTCCGGCTGCCGGGAACCTGCACGACACAGCGTGCGGCGGCGGGATTGCACTCATCTTGACGCGGACCTTGCACCGCAGGTCAGCGGCACGGGCACGGGGGCAGACAAGAGAACGGCCAGCGGGCTTGCCCGCTGGCCGCAGAATGTCCGTGCGGCTAGGAGGTAAGACGGTCCATGGCCGGATCCAGGGTTTCCATGCGTATCCGCGCCGACTCGGCCTCGGGCACGCCGAGGCGCTCATAGATATCCAGCGCCTGCCGGAAAAGAATCCGCGCGGCATCGGGTCGCCGGGTGCTGAGCGTCGTTTCCGCGATCCCTTCGAGAATCTTGCCCTCCTCGTAGGGATCCCCGATCTCCCTGGCCAGCTTCAGCACGGCATGGTATTGGTCGAGGGCCTCGTTGTAGCGGCCCGATGCGCGGCACACGTCGGCTATCCCGCGCCGGGCGACGACCTGCTGGGACTGGTTCCCGATCTCCTCGGCGATCAGCCTGGCCTGCTCGTGGTGGATCAGTGCCTCGTCGTAGCATTCTGCCTTGCGGTAAATGGCGCCGGTGTCATTGAGCACATCTGCCTGGTTGGGAAGGTCGCCGATCTCGCGGAAAATGGCCAGGGCCCGGCGGTAGGCGGCGAGCGCATCCTCGTAGCTGCCCTTGTAGTCGTAGACGCAGCCGATGTTGAGATACAGGATCGCCTCGTTCTGTGCCCCGCCAATCTCGGCGAATATCTTCAGCGAGCTTTGATAGGCCACGAGCGCGTCCCGATGGTAGCCAGACAGCAATTGCATCCGGCCAAGGTTGTTGAGAGTTTTCGCTTCACCCCGCCGGTCGCCGGCCTCACGGTAGAGGGAAAGCGCCTCACCCAGGTGATCCGTCGCGTCCGGATGGCGGCCGAGATGCCAGCAGGTGATGCCGGAGTGGCTCAGGGTATCGGCCACGCCATGCTCGTCCCCGGCTGCACGGTAGAGGATCCGCGCCTCGTGGAAGTAGGCGAGGGCCTCGCGGTAGCGGCTGGTGCGCAAGTGGGCCAGTCCCATCTGGTCGAGGGCATGCGCCTCGCCACGCCGGTCGGCCTGGGACCGGTAGATCGCCGCGGCATCCTCCGCTAGCGGCAGCATCTCCTCGTGTCTGCCCGTCTCCTGGCTCACCTCGCAGAGTTCCAGGGCCGCCTGCGCGATCCTGCCCGGATCCGCGATGTCGTGGGATGCCTGGAGGGCCAGGGTGTGCGCCGCGATCGCCTCGTCCCAGTACGCCTTGATCCGCACAAAACCGGCCAGCGCATGGATCAGGTCTGCACACTGGCGCTTCCACTCGTGCCGGGCGGCGTACTGGGCGGCCTGCAAGATGTTGCGCCACTCGGCCTCCAGCCAGGCCGCCGCCTCCTCGTGCGTGGCCAGGGCCGGGACCCCGGCCGGCGGGCGGGTGACCGAGACCGGCATCCGGCGCCGGAACGGGTACAGTTCCCGGTCGGCCCGGTCGGCGGTGTGCAGGTAGTAGTCGAGGAGCCGCCCGAACGACTGCCGCCGCACGGACACCGACTCGTCCCGCTCGGCGCACATGGCCGCGTAGCCGCGGATGAGGTCGTGGAACACGAACTGGCCGTCCGGGGCCCGGGACAGCAGGTGATGGTCCAGTAGCGCGCCGATGGCCTCCTCCGCCTCGGCGAGCGAGACGCCGCCGAGGGCTGCCGCGGCATGCGGGCTGATCTGAGTGGCCGGGCTCACCCCCAGCCGGCGGAAGAACTCCTGATGACCCGGTTGCAGGGCACGGTAGGACAGCTCGAAAGCAGGCACCCAGTCCAGGGCCGTCACCTCCGCGCCCTCGACGCGGGCGGGCGGGCGGGACAGTTCCGTCTCCAGGTCGCCGAGCCGTGGCGGGTAGTCCCTGGCCAGCCGGCCGGCAGTGAGCTGGATGGCGAACGGCAGGCGCCCGCACAGTTCCACGACCGCGGCCAGTTCGGCGTCGTCGTGCGCCCTGCCGCCGCGCGCGATCCGCCGGAACAGCGCGACCGCGTCATCGACGGGCAGCACGTCCAGGGTCATCGCCCGGGCATCCGCCAGGTCCGGGATCCGGTACCGGCTGGTTACCAGGATCACGGACCGGCCGCCCGCCGGCAGCAGCGGGCCGATCTGGTCCAGGCTGGCGGTGTCGTCCAGGATCACCACGGCGCGGCGGCGGCTGAGCTGGGCCCGCCACAGTGCGGCACGCTCGCTGGGCGATTCTGGTATCTGCGTGGCCGGCAGGGTGAGCATCTGGAGCAGCCGGCGCAGCGCCTCGGCGGCGTCGAGCGAAGGGCTCCGCGGGTCGTGGCTGTGGAAGTTGAGATAGAGCACCCCGTCCGGGTATTGCCCGGCGAGGATGCGGGCGGCGTGCACCGCCAGCGCGGTCTTGCCTACGCCTGGCACGCCCACGATCACGCTGACCCGGGGGGCGTCCCCCTCCTCCCCGATGAGCTGGCTGAGTTCCTCGTCGCGTCCCACGAACTCCGCCGTCTCGGGCGGCAGGGTGTCCGGGCGCGATACCCGGGCCGGCAGGGTGTCCGGGCGCGATACCCGGGCCGGGAGGGTATCCGGGGGCGATACCCGGCCCGGCTGCCGGGCAGCCGGCTTGCCGGTCAGCTCCGGATCGCGCCGGAGGATCCGCTGATGTAGTTCGGACAGTGCCGGCCCGGGCTCGGTGCCCTGCTCCTCGACCAGGCGGGCGCGCGTCTCCCGGTACAGGCCGAGGGCGTCACCCGGCCTGCCGCTGCGGTACAGGGCGGTCATCTGGTGCGCAATGAACGTCTCGTCCAGCGGGTACTGGGCCAGCAGATGGTGCAGTTCACCGACCAGGGTGGCGTGCCGGCCGAGCGCTAGCTCACAATCGACGCGCTCCAGGAGGGCCGCCCGGCGCTCCTCTTCGAGGCTGTCGCGCATCCGCGCCACCCAGTCGCCGGGAATGCCCGCCAGCGCCGGGCCGCGCCACAGCTCGTCCGCCTCGCGCAGCAAACTGGCCGCCCGGTCATGGTCGCCGCTGGCGGTCAGGCTGTCCGCCTGCCGCCGCAACTGGCGGAACTGGTGCAGGTCCACGGTCTCGGGATCGACATCAAGCAGATAGCCGCGGGCGCGCCCGGCAAGCTGGACGCTGTCGCCGACCGCCTGCCGGAGCGATCCCCTGAGCCGGGCAAGATAGGCGGACAGGCTCTCCCTGGCCTTGGCCGGCGGCCTGGTGTCCCAGAGCCGGTCGATGAGGGTCTCGGCCGGAACGATGGTTCGCGGCGCCAGCAGGAGGATGGCAAGGACGCAGCGCTCCCTGGCCGGCCCCAGGTCCTGCGGCCGGCCGGCCGACCACAGCTCGATCGGCCCGAGAACCCGAAATTCCATGACCGCCCTACGTCTTCCACCACCGGCGGCAGGCCGGCGGCTGGTCGAATGGGATCCACGGAACCTTTTCATTGATTTTAATACCCGCTATGCCCTTTTCATACCCCGCCAGCGGGCCAAGTGGTAGCGAAGTAGAAATGTTCATCCCTGGTCAGATAGGGTCAGCGCAATTTGCATGGACCCTTTCATGGAAAGGCAGCCAGCTACCCATAAATACCCGCAGCAGCCATATTCGCGTGGCGCCTGCGACTGGCCGATCCCCATGGGTTAGAAGTGAGTGCTGATGTTGTCCGGGCCAGTGTTGTGTAAGTGGTGCCACCTGACCCTGTCTGAGCAACTTGCACGGGCAGGTGCGCGAAAAGTTGCTGAGATTCGCCCGAACGCCATGTCCCGGGGCCGGCGGTGGAGTAGCTTCTCCGTCTTAGAGGACCCGATGTCTATGTCAAGAGGGGACCCTCTCCCATGGAGATTCGTAGTTCGTTATGGCACGGCACTCCTTCTAGCGGCCCGGTGGGCGGCGCGCACCGCAGGTTATCGGCGCACCGCAAATCCCCGAGGTCAGCCCGCGCCCGGGTGCTGCGCGGGATTCTCGTTCTGGCCCTCACAGTGGGCAGTTTTGCCGCTCTCGCGGTGGCGTCGATGGCGCACAGCACCGGCCACTCCCACAGCGGTGTCGCCGTCAGTAATCACTGGATGTACTAGACCCGGAACACCCGCATCCGGACGGTGCCGGCCACGGCACCGTCCGACGGCACCGTCCGGATGCCGGGTCACGCCTGCTGGGACATCTTCCGCCAGGCGGCGGCCGCCGCGGGATCGGAGTCGATCAGCACGGCCAGGCGCCTGGCGTCGATGACGAGCACGCGTGAATGGGTCGCCAGCTGGACGGTCAGCCCGGACAGGGGCAGCGGCCGCCCGTTGGCGTCGACCACACCGACGAACGCCCCTGCCCCTAGTTCGCGGAGCCGGTTTCCGGCGGCCTCGACCGTGGCGGTGCCTTCGATCAGCACGAAGCACCGCTGACCGGGCCGGGCCTCGTCCGCGAGCCGGGTCGGCGGCATCAGCCTGGTCTCCGACGCCAGCGGCAACCGGGTGCAGGAAATCGGCTGGGTCGGCAGCGGCGGCGAGGACAGCGAGACCGAGGTCCCCGGCTTCTGGACCCAGGCCAGCGACCCGTTCTACAGCCAGGGCGCGGTCATGGGCGGCCGCGCGGTGCCCGACATCGCCATGGACGCGGACCCGAACGTGGCCACCGCGGCGGAGATCTACGTCAACGGCACCCCGACCGGCGTCGGCGGCACCAGCCTGTCCTCGCCGCTCGCGCTCGGTTCCTCGGCCCGGCTGCAGTCCGGGCACCGCAACAAGCTCGGCATGGCCGCGATCGACTGCTACGCCCGCTACGACGCGGTGAACCCGGCGCTGGGCGACACCAGCCCGGTCACCGGCTTCACCGACATCGTCGGCGGCAACAACGGCGGCTTCACCGCCACCCCCGGCTACGACGAGGTGACCGGCATCGGCGTCCTCGATGTCGCGGCCCTGAACTCGGTGATCGCCGGCCCCTGATCACCGTCAGGCCCCGTGGCCGGGGCGAGCTCACCGCGAGGGGGACGCGCCGGCCACGGCCCGTCCTGGCAAGGGGACGTCCCGGGCGGCCGTCGCGCCGGATTGGCGGATCCGGCGCGGCGGTCACGGCTGCCCGGGCGCCGGCCCGTCGTGCGGCATGGTGTGCGGGTACTTGAGCCCGGTGCCGGTGTTCAGCACGACGACCTGATCCGCTTCTGACAGCCAGCCGGAGTCCCGCAGCCGGCGGACCGCCGTCACGCAGGCCGCGCCCTCCGGGCAGATGAAGCTGCCCTCCAGTCGCGCGACCAGGCGCTGGTCGGCGAGCAGCGCGGCATCGTCCACCGCGACGGCGGTCCCCCCGGTGGCATACAGGGCATCGAGCACGAGGAAGTCGCCGAGTGCCTTGGGGACGGTGATGCCGAAGGCGACCGTCCGCGGCTCCGGCCAGCGCTCACTCTCGGCGGCCCCGCTGGCGAACGCCTTGACGATCGGGGCGCACCCGCTGGCCTGGACCGCGACCAGGCGCGGCAGCCGCTGCTGCCCGGTCCAGCCAAGCTCGCGCAACTCCATCAGCGCCTTGTAGATGCCGATGATCCCGACCCCGCCCCCGGTGGGGTACACGATGACGCCGGGCAGCCGCCAGCCGAGCTGTTCGGCGATCTCGAAGCCCATGGTCTTCTTGCCCTCGATGCGGTAGGGCTCCTTGAGCGTGGAGACGTCCTGGTATCCGGCGCGAGCCGGCATCTCCGCGGTGATCAGCCGGGCCGCCGCCGCGATGTCCCCGTCCGCCAGCCGTAGCTCGGCCCCGAAGGCCCGGCATTCGGCGCGGTTGACCACCGGCGCGTCGGCGGCCATGGCGACGAGGCTGGGCAGGCCCGCCCGTGCGGCGTAGGCCGCCCAGGCGGCACCGGCGTTCCCGTTGGTCGCCATGGCCACCCCCGTGACGCCAAGCTCGGCGGCACGGGATACGCCCACCGCGGCGCCCCGGGCCTTGAAGGTGCCGGTGGGGATGAGGCTCTCGTCCTTCATCAGCAGCCGGGGTACCCCCAGCACGCCGCCCAGCCGCGGCATGGCAAGCAGCGGCGTCATGCCTTCGCCCAGGCTGACCACATGGCCGGCCGCGGCGACCGGCAGCAGTTCGTGATACCGCCACAGGTCCGCCGGGCGGCCGGCGATCTCCGCGCGGTCCAGCAGTGCGCGGGCCCGGGCCAGGTCGTACCGTGCGAGCAGCGGCGAGCCGCAGGCACACAGGCCGCGCACGGCGGCGGCGTCCTGGACGGTCCCGCAGCGGGCGCATTCCAGATGGGACAAGGCTGAATAGGGCCTGCGCAATATGCATTCCTCCCGCATCCAGCTGCCCGGCAGGGACCCCCGCTGGCCGCGGTACCGGCACCGCGGTCCGGCACCGCGGCGCCGGGGCCGGGCTGGCGGCCGGAGCCGGCACCGGAGCGGAGCGCCTTGCGGACGCGCCGCTCCAGCACGATGACGGCCAGCGACATGAGCCCGTTGAGGATAGCCCGCGGTGGGCCGCGCCGCCCGGGCGGCACCAGGTCCAGTCCGTCGAAGAACCTGGATACCTCGGGCCCGGCTCCGCAGCGTCTGCGGGGTGGACACGCGCTCGTTGTAACGGCGCTGCGCCTCGGCCTGGCCGGGGTGGATGTCGCTGGCCGGATGAGCCACCGAGGTGTCTATCTCGGACGGCTGCCCCGCCGGGAGCGGGGCGGTGAGCCAGCCGTCGCCCTTGTTCTCAGCCACGGCGTGCGCCGGTTCGCCCCTAGTTCATGCCGGCATCCTGTCACGCCCGGGCCCGCCAGGACGGGCGGACCTGAACGGTGAGACAGGCGGCCTCCCTGCCGCTGGCAAGGCCTCGCCTCCCTGCCGCTGGCAAGGCCTCGCCTCCCTGCCGCTGGCAAGGCCTCGCCTCCCGGCCGCTGGCACGGCCTCGCCTGCCTGCCCCGGCTGGCGATCGCGGGGGCAGGCAGGCGACGGATGGGGGGTTACCCGTTGGCGCCGCACACCGGCCAGGCACCGATGCCCTGGCTCGCGAGCACCCGCTGGGCCACGGCGATCTGCTGCGACTGCGAGGCACCGGCCGCGGTCGAGGCGTACTGGCCACCACCGTTGGCGAGCCAGGTCCCCTCGGAGAACTGGAGCCCGCCGTAGAACCCGTTACCGGTGTTCGTGCCCCAGTTGCCGCCGGACTCACAGGCGGCGATGGCGCCCCAGTTCACGCCTCCCGACGTGGTCGGGTACGAAGAAGTGGCCACCGGCAGGCCGGACGGCCCCTGCGACGACGAGGGAGCCGCCGCGAGCGACGGGCCGGCGGCGGCCATCGCGGCCTTCCGCAGCCATGCCTTGTGCGGGTGCCAGGTGCTCAGGCGCAGCTTCTGGCCCGCGACGATCGCGTCCGGGTTGGAGACCTGATGACGGTTGGTCCACCACAGGGCGGGCCAGTCGGCCCGGCTGCCGTACTCCTGACGGGCGATGTCCGAGAGGGTGTCGCCCGGCCGGACCGTGTAGTGGCTCGGCGCGTGGTGCGCCGGTGCCGCATGCAGCGAAATCGTGACCCCTATCAGGGTCTTCGCCAGTCCGGCAGCTGGAATACTGAACATGTCGGGGTTCCTCCTAAGGTTGGTCCGACACACAAGGTCCCGGCCGCGTGCTGCAACACCTGGCCGGGACCGTTATTGGCTAACGAACGATGCTTGCGATCGTCACCTCCTGCCCCCGCAGGGCGGGGGTGTCACGAAACATCACAGGACTCTCTCCTCTTGGCCTCGTCCTCAGCTAGCCATCCAGGAGAGGATAAACGCCCGAGGCAACTGGTGCATGTGCAGAAAATGGCGGAAAAGGCGTCAAACAGGCCCCAGGCCGTTACGGGTGTGACTGGAGGGACCTACGGAGCCTGGTGAGACCAGGACGAGGCCGTTTCTCCCGGTTCTAAACCAGCCAGCGGTGTGGCGAACGACATATCGGGCGTGCGCCAGATGCCCGATATCGGGTGTTTTGTGCCGACCACGCCGGCGGCACCCTCCGCCCCGGGCCCCGCATGCCACCCGGGCCCCGCATGCCACGAGTTCCGGCCCGCGCCGCGCGGGTCAGCCGGCCTGACCACCGGGGGCTAGCACGAAGTCGCTGGCCAGCGACCACCACCGGCCGGTGTGACCGGCCAGGCCCGGGGGCCGCCCCGGATCACCGTCGGCGTGGGCGGCGAGTTCCCGCAGCAGCGAGGGCTTCACCGCGAACACGGCGTCGCCGTCGATGTGCTCGCTCTCCCGGTCGAAGATGTGCGTGGTCACCGGCCGGTGGCCGGCGGCACGCACGATCACGTGGATGTGCGCCGGCCGCCAGGGGTGCCGCCCGGTGGCGGACAGCATGCGGCCGACCGGTCCGTCGTGCGGGACCGGGTACGGCGTTGGCCGCACCGTGAGGAACGCATAGCTGCCGTCGTCCCTGGTGCGGAACCGCCCGCGCAGGTGGTTCTCCGGCGCGTCGGCGTCCTGGACCGCGTACAACTCGTTGTCCCCGTTCTGCCAGACGTCGAGCTCGGCCCGGGCCAGCGGCCGGCCGTCCGCCGACCGGACGGTGCCGTGCACCCACAGCGGCTCGCCCGCGGGCGCCTCGTCGAGCCGCTCGCCATAGGAGCGCAGCGGCGAACCAGGGACGTAGAACGGGCCCTGCACCGTCGACTCGGTCACGGTGCCGGAGGGGTAGCGGTTCGCCAGCGCGTCCACGAGCATCGACACCCCGAGCGCGTCGGACCACAAGATCCACTCCTGGCGGGTACCGGTGGTGATGTGGCCGGTGTCGGTCAGCACCCCGACCGCCGCCCGCCACTCCTCCTCGGTCAGCCCGACCTCCTTGACGAACGCGTGCAGATGCGCGGTGAGCGAGCGCATGACGGTGCGCAGGCGCTCATCCGTGCACCCGCCGAAGCTGGTGAGAACGGCCGCGGTGATGTCATCTGGGGTGGTTTGCTCGGTCATGACCTGGCCTGCCGCTTGTGGGACTGGGAATGGAGAGCGGTCCGGTGAATCGTCTCAGTATTCATGCCCGGCACGTGCTGGCCGCCGCCGCGGGCCATGTTGCGCGACGCCGTCTCAGCCCGGGCCGGGGCCGGGCGCCAGGCCGAAGACCCGTTCGGCGTTCCCGTGCAGGAACAACTCCGCCGTCTCGTCGTCCAGGTCCAGGCTCGCCAGGTCGCGCAGGCACTCCGCGGCCGGCCAGGCCGGGTGGTTGGACCCGAACAGCACCTTGCGCCGGCCGTGACCGCGCAGGTACTCGACCAGTTCCCGGGGGTAGCGGCTGGCCTTGTAGGCCGAGGTGTCGATGTAAACGTTCGGGTACTTGGTGGCTAGCGAGATCATCTCCGCGGTCCACGGGTAGCCGATGTGGCCGCCCACGATGACCAGTTCCGGGAAATCCAGCGCCACCGTGTCCAGGTAGGGAATCGGCCGGCCGGGCTCGGACGGGCACAGCGGCCCGGTGTGCCCGACCTGCAGGCAGAACGGAACGCCCAGCTCCACGCACTCGGCGTACAGCGGGTAGTAACGCCGGTCGCTTGGCGGCAGGTTCCATAGCCACGGCACCACTCGCAGCGCGCGGAAGCCCAGGTCGCGGACGCACCGCCGGAGTTCCCTGACGGCTTCCACCGGCCGAGCGAGGTCCACGGCGGCCACGCCGGCGAACCGGCCCGGATGGCTGGCGGTCATCGCGGCGACGGCGTCGTTGGAGATCAGCGGCCCGCGCGGCCCCCACCACGCACACAGCATCCCGGTGCGGACGCCCGCCTCGTCCATGGCCGCCACGGTCGCCGCCACCGGGACCTCGCCACCGGCCAGCCTGCCCCGGGCCCAGCGCCGCAGCGAGTCGAACACCGGGTCCGCGAGGAACTCCGCCGACGGATGCTGCATCCAGGCATCGATGATCTCCACTGCGGGCCTCCGGAGCCGCTCGGCACACGGCAACACGTTCAGCGCAGGATGCTCTTATTTGCTGCGATACGCAAAGCGTGGCCGACCGAGGGCCCCGCCGGTGCCCGTGCTACGGGGCCGGTCGTGAACCGCCTGGCCCCCTACCGCAGCACCTGGCTCAGGCCGCGCTGTCCGGCCCGGCCTGACCGAGGCGCATCTCCACCAGGCCCCAGAGCCACCACAGGCCAGCCGTGCCCGTGCCTGCCTCGCCGTCCCGGGGCGGCTCCGCACGCGACGTGGCGCGCTCCTCGGGGCCGGGCTGGCCGCCGTGGTCCGCGCACAACCGCAACTGGTGTCCCATGGCTCCTCCCTCTGGCTCGCAGGGGGTCGGCGGGAGGGTTCCCGGTGGATGTCGTCCTGGCATGTCGACCGTGCCGCGTCCGGTAACTCATCGGTGCCGCGCGGGCATCGCCGCCGCCACCGGCGGGCCCGGGCCGCGGCCGGCCTACCGGTGCCAGTGCCTGTGCCGGGACGCCAGGCCGAAGGCGATCCGCGCCAGGATGACCACCAGCCAGAACAGCAGGATCACCCGGAAGAACGCGAACAGCACCCAGCCGCCGCCGGAGGCAACCGTCACCAGCAGGGCGAGCAGCAGGAACAGCAGCACCGGCGGGCGATGCCGGCGGCGGCCCCAGTGCGGCGGGCCTGACCAGTCCGGGCGGGCCGCGGCCCGCGGTGGCAGGGGGACGGGCCCTGGCAGGTCCGCGGTGAGGGAGCGCAGCTCGCCGAAGGTCTTCGCGCTCAGCGCAGCGGAAACCCGTTCATCGAGTTCGCCGTCGGTCAGCCTGCCCTCGGCGAAATGGTCGCGCAGCCGCGCGGTGACCGCCTCCCGCTCGGCGTCGGAGACGCGCATCCGGTCATCCATGACTCATCCCCTGCCTTACTCTTCGCCCTCTTCGCCGCCCGCCTCACCGGCGAGGATCTGGTACATCGTGCGCCGGGCCTCTTCGAGCAGTGCCTCGGCCTCGTGGATCTGCTGTGGCGTGCCTTCCCTGGCCATCTGCACGATGGCACCGCCCAGCCGCGCGGCCTGGACGAACAGGCCGGGCACCTCCCCCTGCTCGTGCGTCATCGACTCCCAGGCGGCGCGGGCCGCCTCCGGGTGGTCCTCGACGTAGCGGCGCCCCTCGTCGGTGAGCCGGAACGTGCGCCCGCCGCCGGATTCGTCGGCCTCGATCAGGCCCTCGTCGGCGAGCTGGGACAGGGCCGGGTAGACCGCCCCCGGGCTCGGCCGCCACGCGCCCTCGCTGCGCTCCTCGATCTCGGACATGATCTGGTACCCGTTGCGCGGGCCCTCCCGCAGCAAGGCCAGGATCGCGGCGCGCACGTCACCGCGGCCGGCCTTCGGCCCGCGGGCCGGGCCGGGCGGCCCTGGCCACCAGCCGCCCCACGGGCCGCCGAAGCCGCCGTGCCCCTCCCATGAGCCCTTGTGCCGCCGGTGGCCCTTGTCCCACGGCCCGGCGCGGAACCCGTGGCCGTGCCCGGCCGTCATCTGCCGGACCGCGTCGCGGGCCTGGTCGAACAGGGCTTGGAACGGACGGCAGAACCCCGGATCGAACTCCCCGGCCGCGGCCTGTGCTGCGGGCATCTCACGCTCCCCAAGGCGAACCACTCGCGATACGATCACGATATATCGACAGCCGCGCGCAGACAAGACATAACTCGATTAAATCTAACTTCGCTCACGTGGCCGCCCGGCGGCCCGTCGCGCGCGCCGCGGGGCGGGCGGTTTCCGGCGATTCCGTTTATCCTGCCCGTGCCGGGCCGCGATGGGCCCGGTCCACGGGCCGCTTGCGCCCGGGCCGCGCAGCGCGCGAGGAGGGCCCATGCCCGAGCATTCGTACCGCGTGGTCGTGGTCGGCGCCGGGTTCGGCGGGATCGGCATGGCCATCGCGCTCAGGCGGGCGGGCATCGAGGACTTCCTCGTCGTCGACAAGGGGGACGGGCCCGGCGGGACCTGGCGGGACAACACCTACCCCGGGGCCGCCTGCGACGTGCCCGCGCACCTGTACTCGTTCTCGTTCCGGCCGGGACGCTGGAGCGGCCGTTTCCCGCCGCAGCGCGAGATCCTGGCCTACCTGCGCGGCCTGGCCGAGGAGAACGGCCTCGGCCCGCGGCTGCGCTTCGGCGCTGGCGTCACCGCCTGCGAATTCGACGAGCGCCATGCCGTGTGGCGGGTCACGCTCGGCAACGGCGAACGCATCCAGGCGCGCGCCGTCGTCTCCGCGGTCGGCCAGCTCAACCGGCCGGCGCTGCCCGACATCCCCGGCCGCGGCGACTTCACCGGGCCGTCCTGGCACTCGGCCCGCTGGGACCACGCCGTGGACCTCACCGGCAAGCGGGTGGCCGTCGTGGGCACCGGGGCCAGCGCCATCCAGTTCGTGCCGGAGATCGCCAAGACCGCAGCCCGGGTGGATGTCTACCAGCGCACGCCGCCCTACGTGCTGCCCAAGACCGACCGGCCCTACCGGGAGGCAGAGCAGGCCTTCTACGACCGGTTCCCCGTGGTGCGCAAGGCCGACCGGCTCCGCATCTTCCTCTATGGCGAGCTGCTCACCAGCGGCTTCGTGCTGTCACCCGGGTTCCTCGCCGCGCCGATGCAGATGTGGCGCCGCCAGCTCAGGACCCAGATCAGCGACGAGCGGCTGCGCGCCAAGTGCGTCCCGGGCTATGTGATGGGCTGCAAGCGGGTGCTGTTCTCGAACGACTGGTATCCCACGCTGGACCGCCCGAACGTCGACCTGGTCACCGACCCGATCGAGCGCATCGTGCCCGATGGCGTGGTCACCGCCGGCGGCACCACCCGCCAGGCCGATGTGATCGTCTACGGCACCGGCTTCAAGACGCTCGATTTCCTGGCGCCGATGCGGGTGACGGGGCTGGGCGGGGCCCGGCTCGACGAGGCATGGCACGACGGGGCGGAGGCGTACCTCGGCATCAGCGTCACGGGATTCCCGAACTTCTTCATGCTTTACGGGCCCAACACCAACCTCGGCGGCAACTCGATCCTGTACATGCTCGAAGGCCAGATCGGCTATGTGGCCGGGGCGCTGCGTGCCCTGGACGCCGAGGGCCTCGACTGGATCGACGTGCGCCCCGAGGTGCAGCGGTCGTTCAATGCCTGGGTGGCCACGTCCAGCCGCACGTCGGTGTGGGAGAGCGGGTGCCATAGCTGGTACACCACGGCCTCGGGCCGCAACACCAACAACTGGCCCGATCACACATTCCTGTACCGGCACCGTGTCCGCCGGTTCGACCTCGGCAGGTACCGGGCCATGCCGAAACGCCCGGCTCCGGCCGAGCCCGCCGGCGCTAGCACCGGCAGCGGCACCGGCCCGGCATGAGCGGCGTCCGCCTGCCGCCGGCGCTGCTCCGCCCGGGGGTCAGGCAGCTCGGCCGGATCCTGGACCCCGGCCTGGCCTGGGAGGTGCAGCGGCGGCGCCTCGACGCGGCCATGAAGGCCACGCTGGTGCCGCGCGGGACCACCGTCACCACGGCCTCGCTCAATGGGGTGCCCGCCGAGGTCGTGACCACCAGGCGGGCGGGCCTGGACGGGGCGGGGACGGCCGCTCCCGAGCGCACCGTGCTGCACTTCCACGGCGGCGGCTACTGCGTGGGCTCGCCCCGGATGGCCCGTACCTGGGCCGCGCACCTGAGCGCCAGGACGGGGGCCCAGGTGGTGCTGCCGGACTACCGGCTGGCACCGCCGCACGCCCATCCCGCCGCCCTGGATGACGCTCATGCCGTGCTGAGCGCGCTGCTCGGCGACGCGGCCCCCGCGTCGATCGTGGTGTCCGGCGACTCCGCCGGCGGCGGCCTGGCCCTGTCCCTCCTCCTGGCCCTGCGGGACACCGGCGCCCCGCTCCCGGCCGGCTGCATCCTCATGTCCCCCTGGCTGGACCTCACCAGGGACCGCGCGGCGGATCCGGCGCTGGTGCGCCGCGAACTATTGCTCAACCCGCCCTGGCTGCGGGCCTGCGCCACCGCCTACGCCGACCCCGCCGCCTGGGCCGACCCCGGGGTCTCCCCCCTCCGCGCCCCCCACCACGGCCTCCCGCCCCTGCTGATCCAGGCCGCCTCGGACGACCTCCTGGCTCCCGACGCAGCGGCGCTTGCCGCCAGCGCCCACACCGTCGGCACCGAGGTCACCTACACCCGATGGCCCCGCATGTGGCACGGCTTCGCCCTCCTGCCCGGCCTCGTAGCCGCCGCCGACAGCGCCCTCCACCAGTCCGCCCACTTCGTAACAACGGTCACGCCCCGCCAAGACCCGCCCCGCATCCCCCATCCCGGATCCAGCTAGCCTCCCGGATCCCCCCACCCCCCACCCCGCGCCCCCATCCCGGATCCAGCTAGCCTCCCCGGATCCACCCCACGCTTTTACCCACCCCCGCCGTCCGTGGCCCAGCGGGCTGCGGCGGACTGGCAGACGGCGTTTTGCCGGCTGCCAGTCCGCCGCTGCCCGCACCCACCTAAGCCCTTGCGCGTCACCCGCCCTCTTGACGAATCTGATGAACGTTCGTTTAATTCTGTCTATGGGCCGCATCCCCGGAGTCACGGCCGCCGAGACCCGCCAACGTCTGCTCCGCGCCGCGGCCGACGTGTTCGCCCAGCGCGGGTACGACGGCACCCGGGTGGCCGACATCGCGGCGGCCGCGGGCGTCAGCAACGGCGCGCTCTACGCGCACTTCGCCTCCAAGGCGGAACTGCTGGTGGACGCGCTGCGCACGCACGGGCGGCGGCTGCTCGCCGACGTGTTCGCCGCCGATCCGGACCGGTCGATCACGGACGTGCTGCTGGTGATCGGCCGGTGGCTGCCCCGGCGCCGCGGCGCCCCCGGCTACCTGATCGTGGAGGCGCTGGTCGCGGCCCGCCGCGACGAAGAGGTCGCCCGGCCGATGCGCGACTACATGGGCGAGCGGGCCGACTGGATCGCCGACCTGGTCCGTGCCGCCCAGGCCGGCGGTGAGCTTGACCAGGCGCTGTCACCGAACGCGCTCGCCCACTTCTGCCTCCTGCTCGCGATGGGCAGCGCGCTGGTGACCCCGGACCTCCATGAGGTCGGTGACCAGGAGTGGGATGCGCTGCTCACCCGCCTGATGTCCGCTCTCAGGCCCGGCGGCACCGCACAGACAGGAGCGACGCAGTGAAGGTGCGGATCGATCCCGAGCGCTGTCAGGGCCACGGCCGCTGCTACGACCTGGCGCCCAGCCTGTTCGGCGCCGACGACGAGGGCTACGGGACCGTGCTCGGTGACGGCACGGTCGCGCCGGGCCAGGAGCCCGACGCCCGCCTGGCGGCACTGAACTGCCCGGAACACGCGATAGACATCGAGGAGGCGTGACATGGCCGCCGATGACCGGTTCACCGAGGACTTCAGGGACGCGCGCGAGGAGGAGGTGATCGGCACCATCAGCGAGGTCATCACCGGCCCGGTCGCGGACTGGTCGACCGACTTCTCCCATGTCGAGCCCGAGTGGGCCGCCGATCCCTACCCGATCCAGGACGACCTGCGGCAGCGCTGCCCGATCGCGCACACCGGGCGGTTCGGCGGCGCCTGGCTGCCGACGCGCTACGAGGATGTCGCGGCGATCGCCTACGACACCGAGCGGTTCTCCTCGCGGTCGATCATCCTGAGCAACTTCCGGCCGCCCCGCGACCTGGCACCTATCGGCGGCTCGCCACCGATCTCCTCCGACCCGCCGTTCCACCACGACGCGCGCAAGCTGCTGCTGCCCGCGTTCACCAAGGCCGAGGTCGCCAAGCAGGAGCCCGCGACCAGGAGGTTCTGCCACTCACTGATCGACAAGTTCGAGGGGCAGGACGTCGTCGACGCCGCCCGCGACTACGCACAGCACATCCCGATGCGGGTCATCAGCGACATGCTCGGCTTCCCCCCGGAGGACGGGCCACAGTTCGCCGTGTTCGTCGAGGACCTGCTCGAAGGCATCAACCTGCCGCCGGACGAGCGCATCGAGCGGGTCTCCCGGCTGTTCGACTACCTGCTCGCACAGGTCCACGAGCACCTCGGCAACCCGCGCGAGGATCTCACCACCTACCTGATCAACGCGGAACTCTACGGCCAGAAGCTCGCCCCTGACCATGTCGTCGGCACCATGGCCCTGCTGCTCATCGCCGGCATCGACACGACCTGGAGCGCGATCGGCGCCTCGCTGTGGCACCTGGCGAAGAACCCGGGCGACCGCGAGCGCCTGGCCGCCGAGCCGGGGCTGATGCCGACCGCGGTAGAGGAGTTCCTCCGCGCCTACGCGCCGGTCACCATGGCGCGGCTGGTCAAGCAGGACATGCGCTGGCATGGCGTCAACATGAAGGCCGACGACTGGGTCCTGCTGTCCTTCCCGGCGGCCAACCGCGACCCGGCGCATTTCGACCGGGCCGGTGAGGTGGTCATCGACCGTGAGGTCAACCGGCACGCCGCGTTCGGCCTGGGCATCCACCGCTGCGTGGGCTCGCACCTGGCGCGCATGGAACTCCGGGTCGCCCTGGAGGTCTGGCTGGCGCGGATCGGCGACTTCACCCTCGCCGACCCGCCGGCGGTGACCTGGTCGGCCGGCCAGATCCGCGGGCCGCGCACGCTGCCCCTGCGGATCCGCTGAACCGTGCCCTCCGGCCCTCATCCCCTGGGGTTTCGTGATGAACGTGACGTTCATCAGCATCTTTGGTGATGAACGTGGCATTCATCGCTTTCCCCGGCGCGGGAGAGCCGGCTGGGACCAGGCCTGCCCCGGAGTTGCGTATCTCAACGGAAGACGCGCGCCGCCGGCGAGCCGAACCGGCCCCGCCGACGGCGCCACCGGCCTGCGTCGCCGGCCCGTCAGGACTTGGACGCGCTCCACGGGCCGCCGCCGGCGGTCCCGTTGGGACCCTGGATCTTCCAGGTGCCGGACATGGAATTCCCGGACACCGAGCCCGAGTAGGTGATGTCCTCCGAGCCGACGGTGCCGAACCGGATCGCCCCGCCGACCACCTTCCCGTGGATGGCGAGGGTGCCGCGGGACGGTGCCGACAGGGTGATCCTGCCGCTCAGCCTCGACCCGGACTGGTGCCATCTGAGGACGAACGTGCCCTGGTAGGCGCCGCTGTACCGGCCCGACCATCGGCCGGAGAGCCCGCTGGCCGATGCCGCCGCGGCCGGCTGTGCCGTGCTGGACGCCGGGGCGGCGGCCGCGGAGTTCGCCCCGGCCGGCTGGCTGGCCGGTCCCTGCGCCGCGGTGTCGCCGGAGCCTGAGCACGCCGCCAGCGTCATCGCCAGGGCGGCGGTGGTGACCATCCCGGGCATCAGCCGCCGCGGGCGCCCGCCCGCACTGCCGTGGAGTCGCATTGTCATTCCTTCCGTTCCGGTGGTGTTCTTGTCCGCGCCGCGGGCCGGGCGCCCTGGGCCGGGCCGCCCCCCGTCCCCGTCCGCCAGCCGATCCCCATGCAGCCGAGGATGCGCTCGAAGGGCACGCCGGCTCGCTCGCTGACCGCGCGGACCTCGGCCTCGGGCCCGGCGAAGAGGCAGAGCAGGACCTCGTCCTCGGGCATCAGCAGCGAGCCGAGGAACGAGACGCGCTGGCCGGGCAGGCCGGACAGCTCCCGCCGGACGCGGCGGCCCAGGGCCTCGGCGGTCGCGCGGGACAAGCCGGGCAGCAGGCACTCCGCCACGTGCCACTCCGGCTCCCGCCCGGTCACCGGGCCCTCACCGGAACGGCGCGCGCGGCGGCCCGAGATACCCGGCCGACCCACGCAGCCTGCACTGACATGCTCAGAAGCTAGGTCCCGCGGGCACGCCGCCGCGTCGGGGGAAACCCTACGTTTCGGCGCCCGGCCGCATCGGCCGGGCGGGCACCACGGCGGATCGCGGAGCGGTGCGGCCCGGCCCGCGGCGATGGCTCGTCAATGGACGGACCATTCCGTTCAGGAAAGATCCAGGAAACGTACAGTGCCTGTGCAGCGGACAGTCAGATTGGCCGGGTGGTATGTACCTGGCTCCTCCCGGGGACGGAGCCCCGGCCAAAGCCGGGAGGAGCCACCTAAGCGCACCCCGCCGGCCAGACCCACACTGAGCCGGCGGGGTGTTTCCATGTCGCGGGGCGTCATCACCCGCCTGGGGTGATCCCGGATGGCGCCGCGCCACCGCTGCCGGCCTGCCGCAATTGACCGGGAGGGCCGCAAACGCCGCCGCGGCGGGCCGGCCGGTGCCGCCGGGGGCCAGCCGGCCCGCAATCACCCCGGGCAGGGTGAGGACAGCCTCGGGTTGCGGCCACAGGGTGGAGGGGTCAAGCGAGTCCCGCGATCCGGGCACGGGAGGCCCATCATGATCCCGCCTTCAACCACACCGTCCGTCGGCGAGGCCAGAAGCCACGAAAGCGGTCACGGCTACGGCCTAGTCCTGTTCGCGTCGATCCTGCTGGTCATTGTCGGCTGCTTCAACATCATCTACGGCATCGCCGCCATCGCCCAGTCCCACGTGTTCGTCGCCAACGCGCACTATGTGTTCGCCAACCAGCGCGCCTGGGGCTGGATCACCCTCATCATCGGCATCCTGCAACTGCTGGCCGCGGGCGGAGTGCTCGCGGGTAACCAGCTGGCCCGCTGGTTCGCCGTGGTGATGATCGGGCTCAACGCCATCGACCAGATGTTCTTCATCCCCGCCTACCCGTTCTGGTCGCTGACCATCATCGCCATGGACGTCGTCGCCCTGTACGGGCTCAGCGCCTACGGCAGCCGAGGGAACCTCGAAGCCCTCTGATCGGCGGGCCGGCCGGGGACGACAGGCCCCGGGCGGCCTTGAGGCTTGGTCCGCGGCGCCGCGCCCTCGCGGCGCCGCGGTTCGCTGCCCTGGATAGCCGGGTCGGGGCCTGGCCGGGTCACGGGCCTGGCCGGGTCACGGGCCTGGCCGGGTCACGGGCCTGGCCGGGTCACGGGCCTGGCCGGGTCACGGGCCTGGCCGGTCACGGGCGCTGCATGGGGCCGGGGCGCCAGCGCGTGCCCAGCGTGCCCTGCGCCGCCTGGACGCCACTGAGCCCGCCGCCCCGGCCGCGCAGGACAAAGGCGAAGCCCACGGCGACCACCGCACCCGCCACGGGACCGACCAGGTACGCCCACCATGCGGTCCAGTCCCCGAGCACCAGGGCGGGCCCGAGCGACCGCGCGGGGTTCATCGACGCCCCGCTGACCGGCGCTCCCCACAACCCGGCGAGCGCTATGTAACTGGCCACCCCGATGGCGGCGAGCGGGCCGATCTGCTGCGCTCCCGACGCGGTGCCCAGGATCACGCTGACCAGCCCGGTGGTCAGCACCGCCTCCCAGAGCATCGCGGTCGTGGCCGAGATGCCCTGGCCAGGCAGCGTGAGCCCGGCGCTGCCCTGCTTGCCGATCAGCGCCCAGAGCAGCAGCGTGGCGAGGACCGCACCGATGAAGGTTGAGGTGCGCGCCGGAGACGGACCCCATGAACAGGATGATGGCGCCGACCATCAGCGCCGGCGCCACCACGCGCGCGCCATAGGGCACCGCGCTGCCCCCGAAGCGAGCGTTGACCATGCCGCCGCCGACGGCGACAAGGACCAGGAAAAAGGTGCCGAGCAGCTCAGAGAACAGGCGCCGTCCCTCGAACTGGTCGTCCCAGAAATCGAATTGACGGGCAATTGAGTTCGGCTGCCCGATGGACCGCCACGCGACCTCGGCATGATGCACCGCCTGCGTCACGTCGACGCCGTCAGGCAGAACGCGGTTGTCTGGCTGGTCCGTCATCTCCCACCTCTTCAAGCTCCCGTGGCGCCGGTGCCGCGCAGGCTTCCGCGCCCGCCATGCCCAGCGATCACCCAAGAGTCACTGGCACGCCGGCTGCCGGCATCGCCCCGCATGAGATGAGGCGAAGGTAACGCCTGCACCGAGGGCGCCACCAGGGGTGTCAGGTGCCAGGGTCGTGCGGGCGTGGCGCAACGCGGGCCCGGGCCGCCCGGGCACCGCGTAGACGCAGGCGATCAGCCATTCGCCGCGAGCCAAGTGGGCCGGGGCCCCCGCGGGAAGCTGCCCCCCGGTGAAAGCTGGATCTGGGTGCGCCATCCGCAGCCGGGCGGCCTGCCCGAGCGGCGGCGCGTACCGCCTGCTACGGCAGGACGGCCGATAGGAGGCTAGCCGAGGTCGTCGAATTCCCCGGCCTTGACGCCCGGACGAAGGCTTGCCATTCCTTGGCGGTGTACTGGACGTGACGAGGCCCTAGAGGGAGCCCACGAGGCCCGTTGGAGCTCCGCAAGACGATCATGCCGTTCCGCTCGGCGATCTCGACACATTCCCCGGATGCGCAGAAACTCGCCTTGCGCCACATAGGCCGCTTCGCTTGCCGAACCCCAAAGGATCGCATTTGGCACCACTTTCTTGAGGCGGCCTCTTCGCCGCAGACGCCCAGCAGCCTAGCTGAGCTGGGCATAACTTAAGATCATCGACGCGATGATGTCTCGTGTTATATCAGGGCCGGCAGCCAGACGGGCCAGAGTCCGAAATGTCGTCGTATAGACCTCTACATCGCGAGGGTCGTCGAGGTACAGGTCCCCGGTGAGGCCCTCGATAAAGACGACGTCAGAGACGGTGGGCACCGGCAGCCGCAAGATGATGAATTTATTGTTTCCCGCAGGCAGCGCGCCGGCGTCGTAGCGGATCACCCGGAGCGTAACGCCGGGCAGTTCGGACAGCTCCAGCAGGTGCCTGAGCTGAGCCCGCATGATCGCTGGGCTGCCCACGACCCGGTGCAGCACCGATTCATCGACGACCGCCTCGAAGTCCGGCGGGTCGTCGGAGAAGAGCAACTGCTGCCTCGTCATACGTCCCGTCACGCGTTGCTCGACGACCTCAGGCACCCACTTCGGCACCGCCGCGCGGACCACCGCACGTGCGTACTCAGGCGTTTGCAGCAGGCCTGGCATGATGCCAAGGCCGTAGTCGCTGATGGACGTTGCCTCCGCCTCCAGTCCCACATAGGTGGAGTAGGGCAGGCCGAGTGGCTGCCACCAGGCTCGCTGCTTTCCCTCCCGGGCTAGCTCGGTCAAGTGCCGCCGCTGCTCGCCGTCCACCTCATACATATCGCAGAGATCGCGGATGTCCCGTGCGCTCACCCCCCGCTGGCCGGTCTCGAAGCGGCTCACCTTGGAGGAGCTGACCGAGAGCAGGGCGGCGGCCTGCTCGACAGTCCAGCCTTTTTCGGCTCGGAGAGCCCCGGCTGCCGATTCGGTTCGGACGCCGGAGGCCTATCCGCCCGGGGACGTGGGCACGGTGCCGCCGCTGCGCCAGTACTGGCCGGCCGACCTGGTCAGGAACTCCTCGTCGACCAGGCACCTGCGCCGGATCAAGATCAGATGGCGGATCATGGTCGGGCATGATCCTAGTGTCCGCCGGCCACAGCCACCGGTCACGCCGGACCCGCCGCCTGCCGGCCAGCCTCCGGCGCACGCCGGTTAATGACCGGAACAGCTTTACAGGGGGCTTAATCCGTTCTTGATTCAGGGCATGGAGAACAATGACGTTTCGGGCTCAAAAGGCCCAAGCCGCCGCCTGTTCCTGTCCGCCTCGGCCGTCGCCGCCGCCGCCGTGCCGTTGGTCTCGCAGGGCACCGCGGCCGGCGCCGCCACGGACGGCACTGATTCACTGCCCCACCGGCGCGAGCCCGACCCGGGCCTGGTGGGCCTGCTCCGCCAGATCGACCCCAACCGCATCCAGGCCACCATCCAGCAACTGGTCCAGTTCGGCACCAGGCACACCGCCTCCAGCCAGACCGACCCGGCGCGCGGCATCGGCGCGGCCACCGCCTGGGTGACCCAGCAGATGCAGGCCATCGCCGCCACCTCGAACGGCAACATGACCGTGCAGCAGCAGACGTTCCTGCAGCAGCCGGTCGCGGGCCGGCTCACGGCGCCGACCAACATCACCAACTGCATCGCGACGCTGCAGGGGACCGCGAGCCCGCAGCGGTTCTACGTGGTCACCGGGCACCTGGATTCCCGGGTGACCGACATACTCGACTCCACCAGCGACGCGCCCGGCGCCGACGACGACGGATCCGGCGTCGCCTGCGTGCTGGAACTGGCCCGGCTGTTCGCCGCGCACCAGTTCCCCGGCACCATCATCTTCGCCACCGTGTCCGGGGAGGAGGAGGGGCTCTTCGGCTCGACCTTCATGGCGCAGCAGATGGCCGCCGCCGGCAACGACGTCCAGGGCATGTTCAGCAACGACATCGTCGGCACCGGCGACGCCCATGACGGCAGCCGGCCCGACCCGTTCACCGTGCGGATGTTCCTGGAGGGCATCCCGACCAACGCGAGCACGAACGATATCGCGCTCATGCAGTCCGTCGGTGGTGAGAACGACGGGAAGTCCCGTCAGCTCGGCCGGTTCGTCGCCGAGGTGGCCCCGTCCTGGCTGACCGGGATGAACGTCCGGCTCATCTGGCGGCGCGACCGGTACCTGCGTGGCAGCGACCACTTGTCGTTCCAGGGCCAGGGCTATGCGGCGGCCAGGTTCACCGAGCCACGGGAGAACTTCAACCACGAGCACCAGAACACCCAGGTGGTCAACGGCGTCCAGCTCGGCGACCTGATCCAGTACGTGGACTTCAACTACATCGCCCGGGTGGCCAAGGTCAACGCGACCGCACTGTGGAACCTGGCCTCCTCACCAAGCACGCCCAAGAACGTGCAGATCCATGTGTCGCCGCCGGTCAACTTCGCCGGCACCAACCTCACCCCGCTTACCTGGAACGCCAACCCCGAGACCAACGTGACCGGGTACGAGGTGGTGATGCGGGAGACCACGGATAAGGACTGGACCTCGGCGATCCCCGTCGGCAACGTCACCTCGGTGACGCTCAGCATCGCCAAGGACAACGTCCAGTTCGGCGTGCGCGCCGTGGACCAGAACTTCAACCGCAGCCCGGTGGCCTTCCCGCAGACGGTCACCACGTAGCCCGCCTCAGCGTCCGGAGACTCTGCCCGGCGTCCTGGCTCGGCCAGGGCGGCCGGGCAGTGTCGCCTGCTGCCAGTTCCGCCACGCCCCGGGGCGATGAGCACCCGGGCTCCGCCGTGGGTCCGCGCACAGTACTTACATATCGGGGCTGACCACACATAACGGGATGCCCCCGGCCGGTGTCCCCCGTGGCCGCTGCCGCCCTTCCGATATAACATTGAGTATTCATTTACATACGGATAGTAGTGAGCTTCGGGGGGTACCATGCCCGGATCCGCAGCCGACGGCCAGGCCGCCCGCCCCAGGTCAGGGCGGCCGCTCCGGGCGGTCTCCGCGGTGACCTTCCTGGTCCTGGCGGGGGTGGTGGTGGTTTCCTCGCTCATCACCAGCGATGTCATCCGGGGCCAGGAACGGCTGATCCTGCGGGAGCGGACGGGCGAGGCCGCAGCCGTGCTCGGCAGCGCGTTCTCGGGCACCCAGGCATCGCTGCGGTTGCTCGGCACGCTGGCCCATTCCGCCCAGGGCCGGGGCGCGCCGTTCGCCCAGGCGGCCCGTTCCGTCACGACCGCGCCCGGCCAGGCCTGGCTGGTAACCGCCCAGCAGGGGCCTGGCACCAAGGTCATCGCGGTCGCGGGCGCCGGCCCCGCCGTCGGCACGGTGCTCTCCGGGGACCAGGCGCGGCTGGCACGCCGGGCCCTGTCCGTCACCGGGATGGTCACCGGCCTGGTCCGGCATGGGTCGGCCCGCTGGCTCATGTTCGGCCTCGGCCGGGCCGCGGGGCCGGGGACGGTGGTCTGGGAAAAAGCGAAGCTCTCCCCGAGGACCACGGTCCGGCTGGCCGAGTCCTCGCCGTTCGGGAACCTGGCCATCGCGATCTACGCGGCGGCCCGGCCCAGCCCGGCCACGCTGGTGATCGCGACGGCCGGGCCGTCGCCGATGGGCGGCCTTCGGTACCCGTTCCGGGTGGGCGCGGACACCTGGCTCATCGTCGCCCGGAGCCCGCACGCGATCGTCGGCACGCTGGCCGAGGCCATGCCCTGGATCATCCTGGCGATCGGCCTGCTCATCGCCATGCTGGTGACCGCGGTCGTCGAGACGCTGGGCAGGCGGCGCGACTATGCCACCGCCCTGGTCGGGGAGCGCACCGCCTCCCTGCGCACCGCGATCGCTGAGCTCGAAAAGGCACAGGCCCAGCTCATCCGCCAGGAAAGGCTGGCGGCCGTGGGCCAGCTGGCCTCGACGGTAGGCCACGAGCTGCGCAACCCGCTCGGCGTGGTCATGAACGTCCTGTATCTCATGGAGGCCGGGGCGGGCGACGATCCGGACGGGCCGATGCGGCGTCACATCGCCACCGCCAAGCGGGAGATCTCGGCGGCCACCCTCATCGTCTCCGACCTGCTGGACTACTCGGCCGGGCGGAGCCCGATCCTGGCTCCGGTGCAGGTCTCCGAACTGGTGGCCGAGGCGTTGTCGGTGGCCCCGCCGCCCAAGGGCGTGCAGGTCGTGCAGCACGGCGAGGCGGATCTCAGCATCGACGCGGACCATGACCAGATCCGTCAGGCGCTGCTCAACCTCATCACCAACGGGTACGACGCGATGACCGGCAGCGGCACCCTGACCATCGAGGCGGCCCCGGCCCCGGATTCGGTGCGGATCACGGTGACCGACACCGGCGCCGGCATGGACGAGGAGACCCGCGAGGCCATCTTCACCCCGTTCTTCACCAAGAAGGCCCGGGGGATCGGCCTGGGCCTGGCCGTGACGAAGCGGATCATCGAAGCCCATCACGGCACCATCACGGTGCAGAGCGCGCCCTCGGCGGGAAGCTCGTTCACCCTCACGATCCCCGCCGCGGCCGCGCTGGCGGGCGCGCGGTCATGAGCGGCTTCGCGGTACTGGTGGTCGACGACGAGCCAGGCATGCGCGACACCCTGGTCGCGATCCTCGAGCAGAACGGGTACCAGGTGTCGTCGGCACCCGACGGGGAGAGCGCGTTCAGCGCCGTCCGGGAGAGGGCGTTCGATGTGGTCGTGATGGACGTACGCATGCCCGGCCGGGACGGTGTCTCCGTGCTGGAGGAGATGGGGGAGCCGCCGCCTCAGGTCATCCTGATGACCGCCTACGCCCAGGAAGAGCGCCTGCGGGCCGCGGTGAAGGCCAACGCCTTCGCCGTGCTGCACAAGCCCTTCGAGACCCGCCGGATGCTGGGGCTGGTCGCCGACGCGTCCCGGGCAGGCAGATGACCACCGCTCCGGCCCCGGTGTCCGACACGGTCGGCACGACCGCCGTGTACATCGTCGATGACGATCCCGACATGCGGCAGACCATCGTCGACATCCTGGCGGTCGCCGGGATCCCCGCCGAGGGGTTCGGTACCGGGGCCGCCGCGCTCGCACCGCACGGCCCGGACCGGCCGGATCTGGCCGTGGTCGATCAGCGGCTCCCCGATACCACCGGGATCGACCTGGCCGCCAGCCTGAAGGCCGCCGATCCCGACCTGGCGGTGATCCTGCTCACCGGGTACGTGTCCGCCGACAACGCCATCGCCGCCGTCGGCCAGGTCGATGACTACCTGACCAAGCCGGTACCGCCCGAGGACCTGATCCGGAACGTCCGGGCCGCGATCGACCGCACCAGGCTCCGCCGGGAGAACCGCCGCCTGGTCACCCGGCTGCAGGAGCTGAACTCCTCCCTCGAAGCCACCGTCGCGCAGCGGACCAGGGAACTCGAAGATGCACACAGGCGCGCACTGAAAGACCAGGCCATCAAGGAACGGCTGCGCGCCCAGGCGGAGCGCGAGCGGCTGGAGAACCGCCTCCACCACGCCCAGCGCCTGGAAAGCCTGGGCCAGCTGGCAGGCGGCGTGGCGCACGACTTCAACAACCTGCTCGCGGTCATCCTGACCTGTACCGCCTTCGTGGCCGAAGCGACCGAAGGCAACGAGTCGGTCCGGGCCGACGTGGAGCAGATCCGGACCGCCGCTGAGCGGGCCGCCCGCCTCACCCGGCAGCTGCTGATCTTCGGGCGCCGGGACAAGGCCAACATCGAGGTTCTCGACCTGGGCACCGTCGTGACCGACATCCACGGCCTGCTGGCCCGCACCATCGGCGAGGACGTCACCCTGGTGGTGCGCGAAACCGGGGATCTGCCAGCGATCCGTGCGGACCGGGGCCAGATGGAGCAGGTACTGATCAACCTCGCGGTCAACGCCCGTGACGCGATGCCGGGCGGGGGCACGCTGACCATCCGGCTGGGGACCAGCATGCTCGACGCGGACTACGCCCGGCTGCACCCGCAGATCACCCCCGGCCACTATGTGGAGCTGTCGGTCAGTGACACCGGGGTGGGCATGGCCCCCGAGATCGTGTCGCGGATCTTCGAGCCGTTCTTCACCACCAAGCCCAGGGACAAGGGGACCGGGCTGGGGCTGGCCACCGTGCACGGGATCGTCGCCGGATCCGGGGGCAGCCTGAGCGTCTACTCCGAACCAGGGATGGGCACGACCTTCCGCGCCTTCTTCCCGCCCGCGCAGGGACAGCCCGCGGCGGCTGCCGAGCCGCCCGAGGAGCCCGCCAGCGGCGGCCGCGGCGAAACGGTCCTCGTCGTCGAGGACGAGCCCGCGGTCCGCCAGATCACCGCCCGGATCCTGCGCCGCAACGGGTATGTCGTGCTGGAGGCCGCGTCAGGCCCGGAAGCGCTCACGCTGGCGGCCGATCATCACTTCGACATGCTGCTGACCGACCTGGTGATGCCCCAGGTCTCCGGGCCGGAACTGGCGCAGCGCATCCAGCTGATGCATCCAGGAATCCCCGTGCTGTTCATGTCGGGATACAGCCAGGACGTGCTGGGGCCGCGCGGCGCGCTCGACGCGGACGCCCCGCTCATCCAGAAACCGTTCGGGGCCCAGGAACTCCTCACGACCGTCCGTGCGCGCCTCGGGTGACGCCGGCCGGGTCACCCCGTGCCGTCGTGGCCCGCCGGAACGGAAAGCTCCCCGGAGCTAAGTCATCCGGCCCGGCTCCGGATCAGTCCCGTAGGGTCCTTACGTGCCTGTGGCAGTGATCTCCATCGATGATCCGCATGCCGCTGACGTTCGCGAGCTGCTCGCCCGGCACCTGGAATTCGCCAGGTCACAAACCCCGCCCGAGGGCGTCTACGCCCTTGACGCCGACGATCTGGCCGAGCCCGCTGTCACGTTCTTCAGCTACCGCCTCGACGGGCACCTGCTGGCGGTGGGCGCGCTCAAGCGGCTCAGCGCGCGCCATGCGGAAATCAAGTCCATGCACACGGCGGCGGCGGCCCCCGACGAGCACCTTTATGACGCTGGCGCTGGACCAGGACCCCTGAACCCGGCCACGGGCCCGGGGGCGGCGTCATAGCGTCGGCATGTGGTCCGCTATCGGGTGCTGATCTCCGGCCAGGTTCAGGGCGTCAACTTCCGCGCCGCCTGTCAGCGGATGGCCTGGCAGCGCGGGGTGACCGGGTGGGTGCGCAACCTTGACGACGGCCGCGTCGAAGCCGTCTTCGAGGGGCCTGCCGCGGACGTGCAGCACCTGCTGGACTGGGTACGGCGCGGCCCGCGCCTGGCCGTGGTGGCGGACGTCGCCGTGCGGGCCGAGCGGCCGGAGGGCCTGGGCAGCTTCGTGATCGGGTAGCGCCCCTGGACTTTCGGCCTGGGTTTTCCGGCCCTGGGTGATCAGGCCGGGTGGCCTTTGCGCCGGGCCTTCCTGCCCGGGCCCAATATTGTTCGGCGGCCGTTTGGCCGGCTGAACGGACCGGGCCGGACACCCCGGTCAAGACGGGCTGCATGCCTCTGGGGGCAGACCACCTGGTTTCCGCACCCTGGAAGGGAGGTTCACCACCTGAACGCAAGTCCTCAAAAGGGGTAGTCATGTCCGCCAGCCCAGTCCCGGCCACCGGCCCGGTCACCAAGCTCCTCGCCCGCCTGTCCGCCATCTTGGCCGCCGCCCTTACCATCGGCGCCGCCGCCGCCCTCGGCACGGCCCCCGCCTCCGCCGCCACCACCGGCACCACCGGCAACTGGGTCATGACCGGGTGGAACATCCACCAGCTGGACCAGCTGGCCCCCGCGGCCGCGAACCACTTCTTCAACACCCCGGCCGCCTACGCCACCGGGCCCAACACCGCCGCCTCCCCGGTCAGCGACGGGTTCGCCGCCGCCAGCGTGCTGGTGTACAGCTCCTACGCCCAATTCGCCGCCGACCTCGCCAGCCACGCCATCGCCCCCGCCTACACCTGGGTCATGTACGACCTGGAGTACTGGGCCCAGACCCCGCTGGCCGAACAGCAAAACCCGGCCGCCGCCATGCGGCAGTTCGGCCAGCTCGCCCACGCCCACGGGCTCAAGGTCATCGAAGCCCCCGGCCGCGACCTCGGCCTGGTCCCCGGCGCCGCCTGCCCGCAGGCCCGCGAGAACCTCGACCACTGGTACCTGCGCTGCGACATCCCCGGCGCCGCCGCCGCCACCGCCGACATGCTCGTCGTCCAAGACCAGGTCAACACCACCAGCCCCGCCGCATTCGACTACCTCTACACCACCGCCCGCGCCCAGGCCCAGGCCGCCAACCCCGCCATCACCACCGACGCCGAGGTCTCCACCACCTACGGCACCGCCACCCAGATGGCCACCGCCGCCAAATCCGCCAACGCCGACGGCATCTACATCAACGCCACCACCCGCGCCCTCGGCAAAACCAGATCCTTCCTCCGCCTCATGCAAAAAGCCGGCTACTGACCCCAGCCCACCGCAAGCCCGGTGCCCCGCAGCAAGGACCGCGGGACACCGGGC